>OGML01000155.1_pt1 | contig 73635 bp, 69 predicted proteins | sample 1572951 | NCBI WGS metagenome assembly OGML01 (sample SAMEA2581883, study PRJEB24529) | metagenome | biome: Human gut stool | place: China | collected 2011 | reverse complement strand
AGCGGTGCTGGCGGTCCTTATGACGGCTTTTATTCACTGAGGAAAGGAGAGACAATGAAGTTTAAGACATTGGAAAATCGGAATGCTCCCGCTGTTTTGTTTTTTCATGCAAGGGTCGGTGACGGCATGATGAAAATGCAGATCGTGAAGATCGGATTTGGAGGCAAGCAATGAAAATGAGCAAAGAAAAACGAGCGCTTATTGCGGGCATGATTGGGTGCTCGCTCTATGTGATCGGCGACTTTTTGTTTGCGGCGACCGGGAAAACCCAAAGCACGGAATTCATCGGACTGATGGTCAAAGTCGCCTATCTTGATATGGCGACCTGGCGCATGGTGGTCAGCATCATCTGCGGTGTTCTCGGAACGGCACTCTATTACATCGGTTTTCACCAGATGTGGAAGCTTTTGAAGCAACGCCTCACCCAACCGAAGCAGCAGAAATGGGTCAAGCTGTTTCAGATCGCCTATCTCACCGGCACGGTCTGCTGGGGCTATGTCCATGCTATGTTTACGAACATGGCACTGATCTTCAATTTTACCTTTGAGAAATACGGCGATATGCAGGCTGCGGCTGAAATCGCCAACAAGGTGTTTTACTGCAACACCGCGCCGCTGCTGGCATCGTATATTCTCTGCGATGTGCTGCTTTCCGTCGTAATGATCGTTATGATCTGGAAAAAGATGCTCCCTCTGAAAAACACAGCACAGCGGATACTCGCATCTTTTTGCAACCCCATCGTTTTTACGGGAATCGTGGGAAATCTCTTCACGCTGCTGCCGTGGCCGCTGGATCAGATCGATCACGGCACGGAATCCGCCGGACACCTGCTGGTTTTGGTATTGGGGTTGGTTTTGCTGCGAGAAATGGCGAAATGCGGAGAATGTAAGGAGACAGTGCAATGAAATACATAGGTATGCCCATTGGAATGTGGGTACTGTTTGCAGGCTCATTCCAAAAGCAGCTGACGGTGGTGTTCGGTTGTGATATGGACACGGCAAAAGTGATTACGAAAAAAGCAAAGCCGAAATACAGGGAGATCATCTCCGAGCTGCCCGAATTTGAAAAAGGCGACCGCTTCAAGATGAACATCGTCAACTGTGCAATGATCAGCGCGTTTATTCTCTCCATGCCGGAGCGTCCGGATGTGGAGCGGCTGACGGAGTATTACGCAAAATCCATGATGACAAAGCCGATGAAATGGTTCTGCCGCAAGAGCGGAAAGAGCAAATTCTCCGACATGGATATTGCCGGAATGAAAGCTACTGCCGCGCTGAGAGCCGCCGACCGTAACCCATATTCGTGGAATATGGAATTTTATGAATATCCGGACGGCAGCGGCTACGAAGGGCGATTCACCAAGTGCGGCATCTGTGTGCTGATGAAAAAGCTGGGGCTATATGATTTAACCCCCGCGCTGTGCCGTCTGGACTATACCATGAGTGAAGCCGGCGGCGTGACGGATTTTGTGCGGCAGTACACCCTTGCCTCCGGCGGGCCGTACTGCGACTGCGGATACAGGAAAAAATAGGAAAGGATGATTTTTGATGATTCAGACAACTGTCAAGATTTCCGGCATGGCATGCTCCATGTGCGAGGCACACATCAACGATACGATTCGCCGCACATTTTCAGTGGAAAAGGTGTCTTCCTCCCATACGAAGAGAGAAACCGTTATCCTCTCGCGTGAGCCGCTTGACGAAGCCGCCCTGCGCGCAGCCATTGACGCCACCGGCTACACGGCGGGAGAAATCCGTGCTGCTCCGTATGAAAAGAAAGGGCTGTTCTCATTTCTGAAAAAGTAAATCATGCACTTTGAATCGCCGCTCCGGCGGCTTTTCAAATGCCGCTCGGTTAGCTTCGGCTAACTAAAAACACAATCAAGGAGGAACCGTTTTGAAAAAACAATCCAATCTGTCCCGCCTGCTGGATTACGCGGGGACATACCGAATCCTAAGCTATCTTTCGTGGGTGCTTGCCGCCGCCGGCGCACTGCTGGCGCTGGTGCCGTTTTGGTACATCTGGCGCATCCTGCGGGAGGTAATCGAGGTCGCACCGAACTATGAAAACGCCGTCCATGTAACGCACTACGGCTGGATGGCGGTGATGTTTGCCTTTGCCGCCGTGCTTACCTACATCGCGGGGCTGATGTGCTCACACCTTGCGGCATTTCGCATCGCCACCAATCTGCGCCTTGCCATGACGAAGCATATTGCCACGCTTCCGCTCGGGGAAATCGAACAGTTCGGCAGTGGCAAGCTGCGCCGCACGATTTCGGAAACTACCGGCGCAACGGAAAACTATCTTGCCCACCAGCTCCCCGACAAGGCAAGGGCTGTGGCGACCATTGCGGGACTCCTGACGCTTCTTCTGGCATTTGACTGGCGGCTGGGGCTTCTGAGCCTTGTGCCGGTGGCGCTTGCCTTTGCCGTGATGACAAGCATGACCGGCAAGGGGATGCAGGAGAAGATGACACAGTATCAGAACGCGCTTGCGGATATGTCGGGGGAGGCGGTGGAGTATGTGCGGGGGATTCCCGTCGTCAAGACCTTCGGTCAGACGGTGTTTTCCTTCAAAAAGTTCAAGGGCGCCATCGACAACTATGAGCGTTGGGTCATCGCATACACAAAGCAGATGCGCTGGCCGATGACCTTCTATACGCTGGCGGTCAACAGCGTGTTTGTGTTTCTGATTGCAGGCGGCTTTCTGTTTTCCCGCGGTGGTGCGGACGGCGGCGTGCTACTGAACCTGCTCTTTTACATCATCGTCACGCCGGTCATCTCGCTGACGCTCACCAAGCTGATGTTCATGAGCGAAAACGGCATGATCGTGCAGGACGCCGTCACCCGCATTGACCGTGTTCTGCAAAGCCCCTCGCTTTCTCAGCCGAGCGTATCGAAGCATCCGAAGGACAGCTCGGTCGAATTGGAAAATGTAACATTCAGCTATGACGGCACAAAAAATGCAGTGGAGAATATTTCTCTCTCCATCGGCGCGGGACAGACGGTGGCGTTTGTCGGACCCTCCGGCGGCGGAAAATCCACGCTGGCGGCGCTCATTGCCCGCTTCTTTGATCCGCAGAGCGGCAGTATTTCCGTCGGCGGTGTCAATGTGAAGGACATTGAAAAAAACGAGCTGATGAACACGGTTTCCTTCGTGTTTCAGAACAGCCATCTTGTCAAAGGCACCATTCTGGACAATGTGCGTATGGGCAAGCCGGACGCCGCGGATGAGGAGGTGCTGGCGGCACTCCGTGCGGCGCAGTGTACGGACATCATCGAAAAATTCCCGGACGGTGTGCATACGGTCATCGGCTCGCAGGGCATCTACCTCTCCGGCGGCGAAGCACAGCGGCTTGCCATTGCCCGCGCCATGCTCAAAAACGCGCCGGTGCTGATTCTTGATGAAGCGACCGCCTTTGCCGACCCCGACAACGAAACGAAGGTTCAGGCTGCCTTCAACGAGCTTGCAAAGGGGCGCACCGTCATCATGATCGCCCATCGGCTGTCTACGATTGTGAATGCCGACCGCATTTTTGTGCTGAATGAGGGACATCTTTCGGAAAGCGGCAGCTTTGCGGAGCTGTCCGGAAAAAAAGACAGTCTGTTCGGGACGATGTGGCAGGACTATCAGCAGTCCGTCTGGTGGAAAGTGGAAAAGGAGGTCTGAGCGATGATCAAATATTTACAGAGACGCTATGCGCTTTCCCGCAAGGGAGCCATTGACAACATCAAAGGGATTCTGTGCTGTGCCATGCAAAATATCTCCTTCATGCTGCCGGTGGGGCTTTTGTATCGGATGGTGAGCGATATGATGAGTGGCACGCTGACGACAGGGAGAATTCCGTTTTATGTGATCGGCTGTGTCGCGGCGGCACTGTTCATTGTTGTCTGCACACGGCTGGAATACGACAACACCTATCTTGTCACCTATGTCGAGTCGGGTGTGCGTCGGGTGGGGCTTGCCGAGAAGCTGAGAAAGATTCCGCTGTCCTTTTTCGGAAAGAAAGACCTTGCCGACCTGACCACTTCCATCATGAACGACTGCGCCGTGCTGGAGCAGAGCCAATCCCATTTTGTCGCACCGCTGTACGGTGCGATCCTCTCCACCACGGTCATCGCCGTGTCGATGCTGTTTTTCAACTGGCGCATGGCGCTTGCCGCCGTCTGGCCGCTGCCCGTGGCATTTGCCATCGTCTTGCTTGCCTCCGACGTGCAGAAAAAGCTCTCCCGCAAAGCAACGGCGGCAAAGGTCGCCTGCGAGGACGGCATTCAGGAGTGCATGGAAGCGATGCCCGATCTGCGCGCCAACAATGCCGAGGAGAGATACCTTTCGGGACTGGAAAAGAAAATCCGTGCCGTAGAAAGCCGCCTCGTCCGGAGCGAGCTGGGAACGGCTGTCTTTGTGGTTTCCGCGGGACTTGTCCTGCGGCTGGGTATTGCCACCACCGCCCTTGCGGGCGCGGCTCTGCTGGTAAAGGGTGAGCTGGATGTCCTGACCTTCTTTATGTTCCTTTTGGTGGTATCCCGCCTGTATGACCCGCTGGAGGGTACTCTGCAGAATCTTGCCGCCATCATCGGCACCAACAGCAACATCGAGCGCATGAATGAGATTCTGGACTGCCCCGTGCAGTCCGGAAGCGAACAGCTTACCAACCGGAACTGTGACATTGTGTTCGACCATGTGGGTTTTTCTTATCAGAGCGGCGAAACGGTGCTTCGGGATGTGTCCTTTACGGCAAAGCAGGGAGAGGTCACGGCGCTGGTCGGACCCTCCGGCGGAGGTAAAACTACCGTTTCCCGCCTGGCGGCGCGGTTCTGGGACATTGACCGGGGCAGGATTACCGTAGGTGGCATGGATATCTCCGGAATCGATCCGGAAAAGCTGATGAGCCTCTATTCCATCGTGTTCCAGGATGTCACGCTGTTTGACAATACGATTTTGGAGAATATCCGCATCGGCCGCAAGGACGCGACGGACGAAGAGGTAATCGCGGCGGCAAAGCTCGCCAATGTGGACAGGTTTGCCGAAAAGCTCCCCGACGGCTGGAACGCCAACATCGGTGAGAACGGCTGCGAGCTTTCCGGCGGCGAGCGTCAGCGCATTTCCATCGCCCGTGCTTTTCTGAAGGACGCGCCCATCATTCTGTTGGACGAAGCCACCGCCAGCCTGGATGTGGAAAACGAAACCGCCATTCAGGAGGCGCTCTCCCGCCTCATCAAAAACAAGACCGTCCTCATCATCGCCCACCGGATGCGTACCGTTTCGGGCGCAGACAGGATCGTGGTGCTGAGTGAAGGCGCGGTAGCCGAGCAGGACTCTCCCGCAGAGCTGCTGAAAGCGGACGGCATCTTCGCTCATATGGTACGGCTTCAGACCGAGAGCCGGAGCTGGACGCTCGGAAAATCATAAAACCGTTGCTCACGTTTGTGAGGTGTGACATGATTATAAAATTGCCCGAGAGTTTTTCGCTCTCGGGCAGTTTTGTTATTTGTGCTTTTTCTCATGCCGCAGAAGTGTATCTATCACATCGTACCACCGTCCTGACCGAGATTGGTCCGTAATCCTTTGTGCCTTGCCGCCGCCTTTTTGCTTGAATAGTGCCGTTCCGCCATGGCTTCCTCTACACGGAAACTGCCATCGGGGATGTCTTTCCTGTTGCTTTTATCGTCCGCCACATGATATTTGTTGCAGATGGCTTCGCTCAGTTCTCCACGGCTTGCGTAGCGGATTAGGTGTCGAGTGCGCTCGGTTATTACTTAGTAATGACCGGGTATTTTTTATTTTTTGGAGGTACATATGAACAACACAAAAGTAACCCTTGCCCCGCTGGAAGCGGAGGATCGTGAGCAGTTCATCCTTGATAATCAGGAGTCTTTCAAGTACGGCGCAGTGGAAGAATTCGGGTTGCGGGACGATCATTTTGAGGAGGACGGAGAGATCATCTCCCGCGCAACCATTGAGCAAAGTATTGATGCACCCGACAGCGAAGCATACCGGATTCTGTATGAAGGCAGAAAGGTTGGCGGTGTGGTGCTGAAAATCGATAAGGAGACACATCACAATGAGCTGGAGCTTCTTTTCGTTTCGCCGAAGGAACACAGCAAAGGCATCGGCTATGGCGCTTGGCTTGCCGTGGAAGCTCTGCACCCCGAAACCAAGGTCTGGGCAACCTGCACGCCATATTCTGAAAAGCGCAATATTCATTTTTATATCAACAAATGCGGTTTTCGCGCCGTTGAGTTTTTCTCCGCTATGCACCCGGAGCTGAATCCGCCGAAGGAAGACGGAAAAGCAGCACCCGATGAGGGTCCCGATGAAATGTTCCGCTTTGAAAAGATTATGAAATGAAACGCACAAATAGCCCCGCGCCTCATTCAAAAGATGCGGGGCTGCGGTTTTGGCACTGCGAAAACTGACCCCAATAAAGGTTTTCCCTTATTTCCATTTCGTTTCCCTTAAAATACGTTGCAAAATAAGGGAATCTAATTTTGTTGTTCTCATAGTTTGCCCCGTCAGAAACAAAAAAATGCTGCCCCACCGTTTCCGGTGAGGCATAAATTATGTACTTTCTTTCATCATTTTTCTTTTCTGCCGCCGCTGTTCGTTTTCACGCTCTCGACGCTGTATGTATTTGAATTCCCGAATCAGTTCTTTGTATTTTTCCGTGCGCGGGTGCGCCAGCCTTTGCGGTGAAGCCATAAAGCTTACGAATTCCGCCTTAGCGCAGTACTGTAGGGTGTCGAGTTTTATGCCGACCAGCACTTCTTCCCGTATCCATTCGTGAATGCGCTGCGGGCTGTGACCGACAAGCTCCGCCGCCGTCTGCGTGGGCAGAGCCTCCGGCAGCTCTGCCCACTGCGAATCGAGCCACCGCCGAAAGGCTTCGCAGTTTTCCGGGGTGGCTTCAAACATCGGGAGCGGATGCCATTCGGTGCGGTTGGAGAACATGCCGCTCAGCTCCGATAAAAAGCCCGGCTCGGTATCCATTCGGGCTTTGAACCACACCGCATCCTCTGTTCGCACTCGGTACTTATGGGTCGTGTGTCCCGTGTTTTCGTGCGGAATATAGTTGTTATCCATCAGATATTTCATTTTCCGCGTGGAGATGTGCAGGTACTGGCGAAGCTCGCTCCCGCTCATAAATTCTTTTTGGGTCATATATAAAATCATCCTTTCTGTCAGCAAAAATGCGCCCGCCGTGGGCGCATTATTCTTTTGCTTTATTAAAGATATTGCTGATAACATCAGCGCTTTCCTGTTTCTTGGATTTATCCAGATGGGCATAGATATTTGCCGTGGTGGACAGGTCGGAATGACCGAGGAAGGTCGATACATTCAGCAGCGGCACATCCTGATTGATGAGGATGCTGGCGAAGGTGTGGCGCAGGTCGTGAAACCGAATCTTGCGCAGACCGTATTGCCTGATAAGGTCGGCGAACCGCTGTGTGACCCGATTCGGGCGTATCAGTCCGCCGAGCTGATCGACGCAGATATAATCGTCGTATTTGCGGTTGTAGCTGCCCTTGAACATACGGCGGTACAGGTCCTGCTTTTCCCGTTCCTCGCACAGCATTTCATACACTGGGTCCGGCAGCGGCAGTGTGCGGCGGCTGGATTTGTTTTTCATTTCCTCCACGGGTTCGACGATGACTTTACCGTTTTCTTTATACTCAATGATTTTTGTGTCGAGCAGTATGGTTTTCTTTTCCCAATCTACCCGTGACCACCGTGCACCCAACGCCTCGCTGCGGCGCAGCCCCAAGCCGCCCGCCAGCATGACAGCCGGATAGATAATATCCCCGCGAATAAGCCCCAGCATAGCAATCAGTTCTTCCTCGGAATAGTTTTCACCCGTAAACTTGTTTTTCTTCGGGCGGTCGATGCGATCAAAGGGATTTGACTCGATCAGCCCGTCCTTGAACGCTCTTTTGAAGGCACTGTGCAGGACGGTGTGGTAGTGGATAACGGTGTTGGCGACAACGCCTGAGGCGAACATCCACTCGTAGAAATCCTCAATGTCCTTTGCGGTGATGCTGCCGACCGTCAATTCCATGCGGGCAGTAAAATACCGCCGAATTCTACCGTTTATCATTCCGCGGTAGCTTTCGGCGGTACTCTTTTGAATGTTTTTCTCAATCTTTTTAAAGTAGGCGCACATATAATCATAGATCGGGATATCCGAGGCAGGCTTTTTGTTTTGCGCGATCTGCTCGGCATAGCTCTGTTCAAAGGCCTGCACCACCTCTCGGTAGGCTTTGTTCACCTTTGATTTATTTGTGCCTTCGGGAAGACCGAGGGCGCGCCATACGGGTTTTGTTTTGCCGTTTTCTCTGACCTGTATCACGGCATACAGACGGCCTTTCTTAGCCTGTACGCTGGCTGCAAGTGTGTTTTTGGCATCCATTCGTCATCACTCCTTTTTTGTTTTTGCCAACACGAACAATACCACAAGTCGGTTCGCAAGTCCAGACATTATCGGAAGTTTTCTCAAGAAAACAGACCTTTGGGTTCAAACTTGGGACTTCTCTTTGCCGCAGATAGTCAATGAGCTGCGATTTGGCAATGCGGTTTTCTCTGCCGACCTTAACCGCCGGCAGTGTTTTTTCTTTGATGAGCTTGTATACGGTTTTTGTACTGACTCGCAGTATTTCCGCGACCTCGGCGACTGTCAGTGCCGCAGGATAACAGCGCAATTCTTTTTCGCGTTCTTTTTTCGTCATAGGCAATTCCTTTCTTCTACATTTCCATAATCGGTTCTTCGTTTTCTTCTGCCGATATATCATCTCCCGAATCAGTCGCGACGGCGATGATGCCGGCCGCAAGACCGATCACAGCACCGAGGTTGGAGGCGTTTTCCTGTGCCTCAATGCGCTTTCGGCGTTCCTCCGGGTCCTCGGCAGTGCCGTCAATTATACTGCCAGCTTCCAGAATACCGCGCAGGCCAGCAGCGACAGCGCTACCGCCGATACCGCCGCGGCTATCATAATTTTCAATATTTTTCGATGCAGTTTCTCTATCGTGCTGTCCAGCGTCTCGGTACTCTTTGAAAGGGTTTCGGAGCAATTCAAAATAAACTGTTCTTGATTCTTCCCAGCCTGTTCGACGAGGGTCTGCATCTGCGCCGCCGTTTTGCGGTTCTCCGTCACCACTTCCCGCACTGTCTTTTCCATATATTCCGCCTCGATATTCTGTATCCGGGTGCAGTGGTCGCTCAGCTCCTCCGCCGTCGCCAGCCGTTCGATCATCTGATACAGCTTCGGCTGAAACTCCACCGCGTCCGCCAGCAGCTTGCTCTCCCGTTTGCGCTGCTCTATCGGGATCGCATACACCTGCGGTTGATACGGGATCTGTTCCAGTTCGGACAGCGTCCGTGTGTTTTTCTTCCTCAGCATATCCATTGCCGAGTTCTGCTGTGTGCTGTTTTCTGATTGTGAATTCATATTCCAATACCTCTTTCAAATATTTTTCGTCGTGCAGGCGTATATCTCTGCACTTCATTCCGTTGGGACAAGTGAAAGTGATATATTTTCTTTCATCTGTCCATGTGATTTGATAACCGAGCCGCTGCATTTCCCGTATAAAATTCGCACGGTTGCCGCTGCGGTTCATCACAAAATCAATATCGGAAATCAGTTTGAACTTCCAACTCTCGCCCTTGGATGCGGCACGGTACTCTCGGCTTGAGATATTTGCACCGTCTTTTTGATACGGTTCGAGAACGCTCAGCCCATACTGCTGACAGATACCGTCGTTGAGTGAGCGCAGCTTTGTCAGCGTTCCGGGGTTTTGGCGGAGCTTCTTTCCGTTTTCATAATGCACAGAGTTTATAACAAAGTGATTATGAAGGTGCTCGGCATCGGTGTGCGTGGTCACCAGCACCTCATGCCCCGGCTACGCTTTTTCCGCAAACGCCAAACCGATTTCGTGCACCTGCTCGGCGGTAACACTTTCCGTCGGCGAAAAGGACTGCACATAATGGTAAAAATTCATTCCGCCTTTTTTGTGATGCGCAGTCTTGGTCGCCATAAATTCCGTAAAAGCATTTTCGCCGTTGCAGTTTACGCCGCTCACCAATCGGCGACCGCTGTCCTCGTCCGCAACCTTTTTCTGCTGCAAACAGTATTCGATCACCGCTTTCATTGCGCTGATGCTTTGATGGGATTCCGGAATAAAACTTACCGTTGCCATTATCCTTTCCTCGCAATCTCTAAAAGCTGTTCGTAGATTTTCTTCTGTTCGTCAACGACATCCTGAAAATTATACGACCGGAACACGCCTGAATTGATTTTTGCCGCAATCTGATTCAGATTGTTGCCGATGCGCTTGAGTTCAATCAGCAAGGGTTTTACATCTTCCGCAACATGGATAGGCATTTCGAGCGAAAGCAAAACAATATAGTCGGTGATGCTGCGCTCGGCGCGTTTTGCATTTCGTTCAATGCGTTCTTTTTCGACTTTGGTCAGCCGTATTGTCAGCGTGGTGTCACGCCGTCTTTGTTTACTCATAATTATCACTCTCCGTTTCCAAGTTCAGTGGGTTCGGGCTACCGCCCGAAAATAATGGGCGTCACGGCGAGGACAGCCGGACGCTCTGCTTGCCCCGGACGATGTCCGGGAAATCGGTAAAACCGACGCTCCCGCAAACGCCCCGAATTCGCGTTGTTTCCGGCGCATCGGCGGGTTTATCCCTACTCCCCGCCGAAAGCGGCACAAATCGCCTGTAAACCGCCGACAGGGACGAAAGGAACGCTTGGGACGAATGCTTTGGGGGTGCACCGATTCAACCGTCACCAACGGCACTTTCGTCACCGGCAGAAAAGGAATATTCGATTTCCAGAAGTCGTGCGCCATTGCTGCGGTGGCTGCGAAAGCGCACACCGAAATCGGCAAGGCGATATTCCCATAAATTCATCAGCCGTTTCAGCCCTCTTGCCGATACCGCCTATCCTGCGTATTCGTTATACCGTTCGCAAAACTCCGTGTTGCTGCCACTGTATTTTTTCTGCACTTTCATAAATTCGACCAGCAGTTCCATCTCCTTCGGCAGCAGCATTTCCCGGTTCTCCATACTGTCGCCGAGCATTTTCCAAACAAATTCCTCTTTGGAAAACCGCAATTCAAGCTGGCGGTCCTCCACATCACGGCCGGTGCAGTAAAGGGTGGCACTGTCGGCATTGCGTCGGCTTTTGTCCAACACAAAAGCGGTATCCACTGCGCCGACGATTCCGGTGGTGCCGGTCAGCTTGTTGAACGGATCGCTGTCGCCCTGTTTGCGCAGGTGATGCACCAGCAAAAGACAGATACCAAGTTCGTCCGCTAACTGTTTTAATATCCGTATTTCCTCATAGTCGTTTGCGTAAGAGGTGTCGATGCTGTTGTTGCGCACGATCTGAAAGGTATCCACCGCAACAAAAACCGTGTCGGGATGCTCTTTTACAAAATTCCGTATCTGTTCGCACAGACCGTCGGACAGCGTTCCGGCAGAGGTAGCAAAAAATGCATTGGGCGGCACTTCATCGGTGATGCAAAGCAGACGGTTCTGCACGCGGCGCAGCGTATCCTCCAAGCAAAGGTACAGCGTTGTTCCTGCGGTCGTTTTTAGATCCCACATCGGTTCGCCCTTTGCAATACGCACGCACAGATCCAGCACCCACCATGATTTGCCGATCTTTGACGCGCCGCCGAGGATGCATAACCCCTGTGGCAGCAGCGTGTCGACACAAAACTTTGTCGGCGGAAGTTTCATGTCCATTAAGGTTTCGCCGTCGATAACGGCAAGTTTTGTTTTTTCGTCAGCCATACTGAAATCTCCTTATAAAAAAGTAAGAGCAAAAGCAGCGCGGCGGAACCGATGCTTTCGCTCTCCTATCTATCTAATGGCTGAAAACAGAAAAAACACATAAAATGCTGTGAACGCAAAAATTCGTTTCTGAAATTTTTGTAATTTCCAGTGACAGCGAAAAGGTTTTATGGTATACCGATTACAGAAACGAGGTGGCGCGCATGAATCTGATTGAAACAAAACCTGTGGGCGATGCGAATTTTTATAAGTTCTCTGTTGACTTTACAGGTGACGATTTTATTTTAGGCGGCAAAACTCTGCCGCTCGGAATCATTACCCACGATATATTAAACATCCCCGCCGACAAGTTGCTCTACGTTTTTAAGACGGGCGATAAACTCAATGATTTGTATAACCGACTGAATGCGGAAAATTACAGCGATGAGCTGTTTACAAGCATTCGGAAGACTGTAGAAAAAATACTTGATATTATCGGGAAAATAAAACCGTTTTCGTATTTTAATATCAGCGAAGAGTACGAACATATTGATTTGCTTCTCGGTGATGATAAAATCCGGGAGTGGCAGCGCAGCTTTTCTTCCATGCCGATACCGAACATCAATTTTGTTCCCAAGGCACGGCTATGCATGACCACATTATCGTTCTTACCGAATTCATAAAATCCTACATTTACCTTTGTGCCGACACCTTTAATTTTTATAAGGTTGCGATGATGTATTTTGTAAATCTCACAGAGAACGGATTTCGGGATAAAGCACTCCTTGCCGGTTTTACAAAAGAATTTTTCGGAAAAGAAGAAGTGGCGGAATGGATCGAGGAACTAAACGCCACTGAAATTACGCACAATTTTACGCTTGAGCCTGGCGTTTGGATGGCGCCGGTTGTGCTTGAAAATAAAGATTGTTCGGCTATGCTTGGCCACAGAATTCATTTTGACCGCATGCTCAACTTTTATGTGACTGATATGTTTGAAGGACTTGCCGCCGGTCATTACTCTTGGCAATGCGGTATCTGTCATAAGTTTTTCTTTATGAAGACGGCACATAACCAACTCTATTGCAGTACCGTGAATCTGGAGTACGGTGTGCCCTGCGCCTATGTTGCAAAGAACAAACTGAATATGCCAAAGCAAAAGAAAAAGAACGGCTTCGGTCACGATATTTGGCAGAAGCGATACAACTCCCTGCGCAATGAAAAAAGCAAAACAAAGAACGGTCTGCCGTCTGCCAAGTACGATATTGATGTGTGCGAAAAGGCAATGGAGCTTGCCAAACGGCATTATGAAGATGCACAGATTGATTTTGATTACGCGCGAAATCAGTATGAGCAGGATATGATTTTGGTTAATCTTATTGCCGAAGCAAAAGCGGTACTGGGCAAAAAATAATACCACTTTATTTCTTGGAAAGGAGATGCGAGTGTGAATGCAGAATATATCAAAGCTGCAAACAAACTGCTTTGCGGTATCACGGACAAGCAGTTGCGTGAGCCCGAAATATGGGACGATATTCTTTCTTCTGTTCGGTCGGGCAGACTTCGGCTTTGGGAAATCAACGACGAGATTTTGCGTATAAATATTTCTGCAAAGATAAAATCGAACTCGCATCTACCTTTACCGAGACTGATAAAAGCGGTGTGCAGTTCGATGACCTGAACGAGTATTTTGTTAAGGCACTCGAGAGCCGTGATAAAGGATATTTTGAAGCATTTATCAAAACTTACGAGCCTGTGCTTCAGAGCCGTGCCGAGCATTCTGTCAGCCGTTATAACTTAACCGAGGACGATTCCGAGGATATTAAACAAATCTTTTTAGAGACACTGTGGTTTGCTTTTCTTGACTATGATACCTTCGATCCTATTCCGCTTTTGCAGTATACAAAAAAGACGGCACACCATAAACAACTTGATTATATCCGCACAACCAAAAATGCCTGTACCGTGCCAACGCAAAACGGATATAATGAACTGCGAAAGGTTATGGGCATTTATAACAGCAATCCCGAACTCCCTACCGATGAGCGTATTGCTCTCATCGTAAAAGAAACAGGGTTTACCGAGGAGAAGGTCACCGAGTTTATTGCCATCGGCAAGGCTACCGAGTATCCCATCGGCATCGTACCGACAGATGATGACGAGGAAGAACTCGACGGTGCTATCTCGGATGAGCTTATTGAAGATCTGTCTATTTCTCTGTTTCAAGAGGCTTGGCGGAATATTTGCCGTGATTATTTCCGCGCCGCTGCCGATAAAATTTCACCTAAGGATAAGCAAATATTATCACTGTCGCTCGGTGTTTGTTTCGATTGCTTCGGTATTTTCAAACCGAGCACCTATGCAGAGATTGCTATGAAGCAAGGTGCTTCTAGTGAAAAGAGCATCGAGAAAAAACGCAAGACTGCGATTGAAAAATTTGCTAAGGAACTATGTGCTTTGGGATTCTGCGACGGTGTTTTCCTAAAGCGAACAGATATGGTTATTGTTAAAGAAAACGGTAAGAAAAAGGTGCAGTCGGTGACCTACGCCTATACGCCTTACGGCGACGGAAAAGCCGGAGAGATCATTCATACCACCATTAGTAGACACCGCTTTCAGGTCATTCGCCTTGCAGAGTTTGATATGACCGGTGCTTACGCTGAACAAGTTACAAAAATTATCAGTTATATGAACGGTACCTATAACAAAGAAAAGTTTTATGCTATTCCCTTGGGAAAACTATCCAATGTGAATAAGCATAACGCAAAACCCAAGCTGCCGTTTTATAAAAAGCCTCGTACAACCGAACAGAAATAGTTTTATCGATCCGTAGGCCGTTTCAGATAAAACAAACGCCTACAAAAGCAAAGCAAAAAATTTCCCACCAGATATTGTGGCAAGGTTCAGTGCCTGACCGCCGCTTCCAGTGGGTATTTTTATATTTCTTCCACCGTTCCTAAGCCTTCCATTACTTCGACCATTATGCGTGTTGCGAGGATAAATCCCGAACTGAACGCTTCACGCTCGGTGATGCAGTACAGTTCGCTTGTGCAGTCCTTAAATTTTTCAAAAGTTTCTTTCTGCTTTTCCGTGAGACCGGCGTTAAGTTCTTCCTCGTTTTTGCATATCAACTTAACAAGCTTATCCACTCTCGTTCCCCTCTTGATATACCGTTCGTGCGGACTAATGTTGCCATAGTATAAATTTTCAAGTGTTGTCATGTGCGTTGCACCTCCTTTTTGCAACACAAATACATACCACAACACCTTACACAAGTCCAGAGAATTATTGAAATAAAAAGCAAACACACCGCATTTCTGCTACACTTTTGCTTTAATTACAGTTAGTTGATGCTTGCATAAAGTCCGTTATTGTTCTTCTTATAACGTTTAAATACCGTTCTCTGATAAGTTCTATACGTTACTATTTCGCTAAAGTCTCTCACGCCTTTCCAATTGAAAAAACTATTTTCCGGCTTATTGCCCGCAGTGGATTGAAGCTGCAAAAAAGAACATAGCATAATTATAATATCATAGGATGGTATACAATGTGTCGGAGAGGGTTTGCTTGATACAGCCTTACTTTTAATAGTATCAATAACATCTGAAAGTCTATCTTTAACCGGTTGTGTAAGAAAAGGACAATTGTGAAAAATCAATACATACCAAAATTCGTCATTCATCATAGGATCACTATATACAATTTTTGATAATTGTGCAGTAATAATGTTTTCTAATTTCAAACAAGTATCTTTATGTAAATTTTCATTGTAACGAGAATAAATCAATATGTTGGCCCATATTATTGGGTCGTTAACTTTATATGCTGTATCTATCCATAAATTTTCAATATCAATTTTCATGTTAATCTTGTATTCGTAGAAAAAAGGAAGCCAATCGCAAAGGTCATGCAAATTTCCCGTTTCAAATACAAAAGAATACTGTTCAATTTTGTTCCTCAACTTTTTATTAAAATCAGCTTCATTTTTGAAATCTATTTCATCATTTATATATGTCAACATTGATATCATTTTCCTCGTTTGATCAAAAGAGGGATAAAAAGAATATATGTAGAAGGCTATATCAATTAGCAACATTGCTTTTCCTGCGTGATTTCTGCCAAAAAGGTTATATCCTTCTTTCTTTTTGCTGATATTGTTAAATAACGCCGACAACAAAAAAGAAACAACAGTACGCCTATCTTCAGAATGATTTTTAATCAATACAGCTATCTCATCTTTTAACCTATCAACTAATATAAAATCCGGTTTTACAATAAATTTCTCTTCGTCAGGAAGGGTATCATATTCTTTTTTTGTACCTTTAAAGAAAAACTCACCAATTACATCTGAAAGTTTTCTTGCTTTATCAAGCCATTCTTTTGGCAACCACGGAGTTTCACCTTTAGTTAATTTGAGTTCGTTTAAGCGTAATAAATAACGCTCACCACAAGTTTTAAATTCATCTATTACTCGGTCTAAAGTGGCTTGTTCGTTAGCAAAAATAAAAATATCATCGACATATCTAAAAACAATGTAATCTTTTTTATACTTTACACCTTCTCCAGATAAAGCAATCATAACCTCCTTATCTATTTGTTGTAAAACAATTTCAGCAATCATTCTAGAAAATTCAGGCCCCACAACAATTCCATTAGAAGAACGACCATTTATATTTTGCAAAACCCTATCGATGGTAATAAACAAATGAGAATTACGAGCATTTTTGGCATCTATCACATTTCTCTCAATAATCCAAGAATATGCATGAGTATATATACTATCAAAACATGATTTATAATCCATTTTTGCATATACTTTGTATTTAAAGTTACACAATCTCCACACACGAGAATCAGTAAAAGCATTAATTGATTCAAATGGAGCAATACGAAAATAAGTACCAGTTTGTTGAATAACTTCTTTTTCGAGATTTTTTACCTGGGTTTGAAAGTACTCTAAAGCTTTACCTTTTTTATTTTTATAATAAAGGTCTGTATTCTTTTTATGGTATCTAATAGAGAAGCAGTGTTCTTTATCAAAATAATCGAGAATATCTTTTTGATAACATTCCATAAATAAAAACATATTTAATGCAGAAAATGGGTTAATGATACTCATTTCACGATAACTGCTTGTACCCTTAAGAATTTTATACTTTAACGGCTTAGCACTCCACTTATTTTCAAACATTGTTTGATTAGACAAAGCCTTTTTTCGCTTAATAGTTTCGATAATTGTATTAAGATTCTTATGCTGTTCTTTATTTAGCAGAAAATTATAAAACTGCGAAAAAGAAAAGAGTTCAGACACTTCAACAGGTAAGGTATCCGTTAAAATAAAATCCAATTTATTTCTTTCTAGTCCTTTCCAACCCATTGATTTTTACCTCCTAATATGTTATAATAACATTGCAAGTAGAATTCACTTGCAGTGCGGAAACGCACACACATAATCGGCATATCGCCTAATTTCGATTGACGATATGTTTTGAACATAGCTACGGCAAATGTTCCGGGACGGCAAGGGAAACCTTGCCGTTTCGTCATTTAATAACCAACCTTTACCTTAATAAGATAATCTCTAACTAAAGTGCCATAACCTCTTCTTTTGCCATCTATACCAATTGGACTAATTCCTATACTTTTACATAATGAAGATAAGGAATTATAGTCATATCCTATTGTATCCACCAAAAGAATGGTTTTGTTGCTTTTTAAATTATCAAACAGATTATAGCCATTAGTTTTTAAAAAATAAGGAAACGGTACACCACTACTATTAAAAGCATCCTCAATCATGTTTTCCAAAAACGCTTTTGTATTGCTTTCGATTAAAGGCGTGTCAAGAAAATATCTCAATTCACCATAATTAGAAATAAAACCTTTTACCTTCCACACATTTGATTTGAAATGTTTACTAATATAAACTTCTCGCGAAGCAAAAGCCTTTATTCTATGTCTTAGCAATTCTAGGTTTTCATAATCCGGAGAAGATGGCATTTTATAAAGTGTAATTATTTTTTCTAAGCGTTTAGAGTATTTTTTTATTTTATTGTCGGTTATGCCATATTGTATGCTTACTTTGTCTTGAGTAGTTAATGAAAACCAAAATTCATATCCGAGATAATCAAGTGAATATCTTGAGGAAGATACAGATTCGCTAGAAAGATAGCGGAATTTATCATCATTAAATACAGTTTTACATTTTAACAAATTGTAACCAAATTCAGTATGAAAAATATCGTCCAATATTTCATTAATAATTATTTTAATATCATCCACTTTGATGTGTTCATTCAGCAACAGTATACAATCATCTATATATCGTTCATAAAACAATAAACCTTTGGATGAAAATTTCGCCCTTAAAGCATCATCAAAAGTTTTTGCAATTATCTCCGAAATGGCATTAGAAGTGCATAATCCAGCGTAAGCAAATTTTGTGGAATAACAAAATTCTTTTATCAAATCTAATTCAATGCGTCTTGATAAATGTGGTTTAATACACTTTTCAAATACATATGGTGCAGAAACAGAATTAAAGTAATCTTTAAAATCAAATTTCACAATTGTAAAATGAGACATTTGTGTCATAGCTGCAATATATGAAAATAAGCTTCTAATGGTTTTGTTTCTATTTGGATATTTTATATTAAAAGTTCTATCCAAAATCTGCTTTACACATTGGCACAATACATTTTCAGCAGAATAAATATTTTCATAATATTTGATAGTTCTCGTTTTTGCTCCTTGATTTAAAAACATTGAAGAATATCCTGAAAAGTTATAAGCACCTGAATTAAAGGTAGCCACTGCGTCATCTATTAATTGCTGCAATTCTACATCCGTTTTGGGGTTTTTATAGTCATTAGCCGCAATATGTCGTACAGCTCTTTCAATATCCTTTTTTAAATCCACAAATCATCCCTTGCTTTCTAATATTTTTATCTCGTCACGAAAACTCTTTCAAGTAATCCAATAGCACATTCACTCCCGCAACTACTCCGGGATACTTTTCAAGAATAGAATTACCTTTTTCCGTATATTCGCATTCTACTATTTTTGAGTATTTAGGAAGTTGAGCGAAATAAAACGCTCCGCTTTGCGTAAGCGAATAATTTTTTGCTATAATTAATTCTAATATTCGCGATTCGGAACTGGGCAACAAATAATCGTCGTTATAATATAAGAATTGTATTACATCGCAGAATTTTCCAATTTTACAAATTGGATCATCAGTTAAAAGCGGTCTTTTATCAGAGCGTTTAGGTGTTTCTACTATATCAAACAAAACAAATACGATCGTTCCACTTTCACTGGTAGCACTTCTCAGTTGATAGAAAAAAGACAAATCTCCAATATTTAATCCGTCAAGATCATCAATAACAACAATATCGGCATTGCCATTTTTAACAGCAGATAAGACATACGATATCATAGAAGTTTCGCCCGAATTATATGGTTCAAGAATCAAATGACTATGTTCAAGTTCGTTTGCCGCACCAGCTATTCGTTGCCATTCTTCAGCACTCAATGTTGCAGTTCTTATGTGATCAAAATCAACAAAACTTTCAGCAGAAATCATTGAGTTGACAATTGTAGTACTCGATTCCTTTAGATTAAAATAAATAACCTTGTTGTCATTTTTTAAATTATTGCGCACAACATTTTGTACAAACACATCACTGCCAATGCCCATACATCCTGAAACAAGGACAATGCTACCATCGGTCACTTTGCAGAATTTATCTAGTTCACTATAAGACCATATAAAAGTTGAACGGTGCACACTAGGCTCGAACCACCTATTATCATTTGACTTCAAATCACTTTGAATATCGTTATTTTCAACTATAGCACTTTTATTTGAGGAGTGTTCAAGTTCCAATGCAGATGTTGTTTCTGCAAGTGTTTTCCATGTATGAAGCAATTCTTTAGAATACTTTATTGGATCGGAATCAATTAATTTAGCGCAAGACTGACATAACCAAATACCATTTTGTGGTAATTTTCGCTGACAGGATGTCATAGTCGAATCATATCTTGGTCCACCAAGTGCCGCCGCACATATATGTGCGGCAACCCCGATATTGATGGTTTTATTTGGATTAGTATTAGCACCCAATGTTGGTTTTCGACAATTCGGATTACTACAATGTCCACATACCCGATTCGCTAAAAGTGCTTTTGTAGCATCTGAAAAATCATCTCTTTTATTTGACAAACATATCACCACTTTTCTTAACGGGAACAAAGTTTTATATAGATTAATTTAGGTCTTCACTTGGCTTTAAGTTCTCAAATACTTCATAAGTTGCACAGTTGCCTTGCTACGCCCCTGAACGCTTGTAAGTCAGTTTTCTTTAAGTTCCTTCAACGGATACTTGTCCGGAGTGTATTTTTCTATGAGCTTTAATTTCATATAGCGGATATCGGAATCTTTGGCTAAATCCTTATAATAGGGATAATCATCTTCAGAACGGTTTCCGTACAAGTCGGCGGCAATTACTTCGCACTTATACATAATGGCTTTGTATTTTTCGCCGACATAGATATAAACGGTATCGCCAACCGATGTATTGGTAGACTAACTCCATTCGATTACGTCCAAATTATCAAAAGCGGCCACAATATCGTAATAGTTAGGATTGCACGGAATAACCCACACATCATCAAGCCGAGAGGAAACCTGACGCCCTTCAGCTTTTGCACGAATATCATTTAACCATTCGCCGTTATATTTGAAATAGCGCGGTCCGGCAACGCTCCATTTACTACCGAGCAGTTCAGTATCAAGGGCAGAAAGAGACAATTTTCTGCCCTCATATTCCACGTTTTTGTCATCAGCAACGCTGCACTTTGCGCCGGAGTTGGCATTGCCCTGACTAACAAATGTAATGGTGCACCTACGGGGATGTTACACTTAGAGAAGGTGAACGGTGCCATACGCTCAATATGCTGTTCTTCAATATCCTGTGCCATTTCTTCGTTTTGACGTTCTACCGCCGTAGGCTCATACAAATGAAGTCTATCTTTACGCCCCCCTAAAACTGCGATGGTTTCAAGGATAGAGTATGCCTGTTCGGGCGACATAGCATAGAACTCACGAATTCGTTTTTTACCGTCAACATTATCAATCGAACGCAGATTCGGATTGAGTTGGTCAATCAGTGCATGGAGCTTTAGATCCGTCAGTCGTTCCTCAACTTCATATGTAGCATAAATGCGTAAGGCAAACGGAATGCACTCGCTATTATTTAATTGTTTCAACCTCGATTCCACATTATCAGCATAGCCGATCTTTACGTATTGAGGAAAGGACGGATTTGTAAGAATGTAAATTACGCCTTGTTTTGACACTATTTAATAACTCCTTTATAAATCAATCAAAAGGCAATATCCACTTCAACATTGTCAGCAATGTTTTGTATCGCTTTGTCAAGTTTAGCTTGCAGATATTTAAGCGATTTATCTATTTCATATATTCCAGCCGCTTCATTAAATTGCTGATCATAATTTAAGAATGTTTCAAAGTTGCATTCTGCAGGATTATAAATATTTAATGGTGAATAATACAAAGAAACTATCTCATTTTCTTTATTAATATCAAAGTTTGGAAACTTTAATATATCCCAGTATTTTATTGCCAAACTACCACCATTACCACCAACAGCATAAGCATCTATCATTCCATTTTGTCGATACCAGTCTAAAAATAATTTGACAAAAACACTTTTATTCAAATTGTCAGAATCGTGGTTGAGGGTAATTCCATGAATATTTGTAATTGTTTTTTTGTCTGATTCAAAAACAACTAAAGAACGTCCTTTTTCGTTTCCTTCTGCACCAAATATTATATCACCGGGTTTAAGTGTTTTAAGGTCATACGAATTACCGATAAATTGCGTTTGAGAGATTGTTCCATATTTCGTTATATAATTCGGCAAGATTAAAGTGTAGTATCCTTCTACAGCCTGTTTAGTTTGAATGGATAATCCAATATTTGAGATTTGCAAATTTTGTCCACGGCATATACTAAATCCCATTTCTGCAACGGTAGAAAATCCGTTAGAATAATTATGTACGAGATGTTGTTTGGCTTTAAATTCTTCAGTGTAAATACTCGAATCTAAACGATTCAAACTACAAATCTCTGAAATAGTCGGCTGTGAAAACACAAACTCATCAGGTTTTTGGTTCGTCTCAAGCTCTTGCTGTATAAAGGACATAATTTTTGAATGCTTGTTTCTAATTTCAATTTCTTTATTAATTATTGCTTGAACTAAACATTCAATATACAGAATAGTGTTTTCAGCGTTTTCTGTGGGTACAGGAATTTTGCATTGGAGAAACTTCGTTTTCCCGTGTCGTATTGTAGAACCACGAGGTACTAAATAATCTATTTGCTGTCTAAAAATTGGATGCTTAATAAATGCTAAAAGGTACAACTTATGTTCTTTTATAGGCAATCTATATATCCCACTACAAAGCATTGCGTTTGGGTAATCTTTGTCTAGTATCGCAATTTCTCCAACATTGCTATCTTTTGAAATGATAAGATCACCCTTTTTGAGATTCATTTTTACAAATGATTGAGGTGTTACATATTCAAAAGCATCTTTGACATCGTTCAAAAGATATGTTTCTTCTTGAAGAGCTTTGGTTTTTATAAATACATATTTCGATTTTTCAACATATGCTTCGCTACCTACCTCAACCCCTAAATCACTTCTTTCTAATCCTCTCTCGAGAAAATCAGCAACAGTTTTTGTGCTTTGATTCTTAATACAAAATGTTTTATATTGTGAAGCGGATAAGGTATAATCTCTTTTCCGTATGTCTTCTAAAGTTGTAAATTGTGGTATGTCTATATAGGATTTCATCAGTGTATCTCCTTACAAAAACAACTTTTTTAAAGAATCTTCTTGAGTATTGCACCAAACCTTGAATTTTTTCACTGTTTCGGTGAATTCTTCATCTAACATAGCTGTTCCATCGGTATTAATTTCCTTTTCAAAAGTTACAGGATTAATTTTATATTGTGTCTCAAAATATTTTACTTTATTTTTTGTCTTAACCTCGTAACCTACTTTCTTAATTTCGCGAGAAAAAACTTGATAGTTACTTTTCAAAAGTTTTTCTAGTTCCTTCTTTGGTGGTTTATAGGCGAAAATTATAGTGGGTGAAACACCAGCTTCCGCAAAGATATTAGGAGGAAGATCTACGATAGCAACTATTCTCATATTTTCGCAAAGCCATTTTCTTGCTTCCGAATGTGCATCAATTGAGGCGATAGAATTCGAAAGGACAATAGCCATTCTTCCGTTTTCTTTCAAAACTCGAACAGCATTTTCTAGAAAAATAACACCCATATCAATTTTGGTTTGCTTATATCTGTTCCATAATTCGTAACATTCCGCTATCCCTTTTTCCGAGTCAGCAGGTATCCAAGAACGCGCTTCGCCAAAAGGAGGATTTGTTAACACAATATCAAACTTTTTGAGTTTTTTACCATCTACACGTTTATCCCAGTTGCCGTTGTAATTGTGCGGTCTGCTTTCCGTTTTAGGCACTAACTCTAATATTTTACCGTCATCGCCAAATTTAGACAAAATAGAGCCCAAACCATCACTTTTAGCCTCAATCGTTGCATTGCCATCACCGTTCAACAACATGTTAAGAGTGGCTAATTTAACCATGTCCTCATCAATATCCATACCATATACGTTAGTGTCATCCAATTTACCATCTGATTTTACATAGGAAACGGACAGGAAGTCAGCAATACCAACAGTAGGATCAATAATGCTTTCGTTATGTTTGGGATTAACAATATCTACAATGAAATCTATTATTTGCAAAGGTGTAATAAATTGTGCGTTATCAGCCTTGCTAAATTGAGAAGCAAACTTATAGAATACCAACTGGTAAAGATTGTTGCGTTCAGAATGCGTGAAGCTATAATTTTGGAATTGCTTAACAATTTGAATTGCAACTTTTACTTGATTAGCATTAGCGTTATTAAAATAGTTTTCACTTAGTATCTTAATATACGCGGTTTTAGCATCTTCTCTTAATTTTTCTAATCTATTTAAGAAATCTTGAATACCGTCATCTGTAAGCGCGGTGTAGTTCATTTCGTCGGGATTTATATAGAACTTCAAATCGCCGTCGTTATGTTTTTCATCATAAATTTTTAATGCTAACAACTGGATAAGTATGTTATAACCTTTTTGGTTAACCAACCCACACTTGTCCATAGTATGAAGGATTTGATAAAGCGCATCATTGAGTTTACGGGAGTCCGTTTTTGAAATGATTCCCAAATCAATAAGATGTCTGCCTGAATAATCAGTTAACTGTGATGCTATAGAATTATATTTTAACATTCCATCAAAAGAAAGAAGATTCACGTACGGATCTGGAACATCATATGTCGCATCTATCTTTCCTTTGTTTTCTATATTAAATTCGTCACTTAATCTAAGATATTGCTTACCAATGCATTTAAATAAATATAAACGACCTTCATCGTATAAAATGCCAAAGACAGTTTCTTTTGAAGATTCATTCATATATGCCTTCAACTGACTATTGAAAACACCTTTAATATCCTTACTTCCTTCTTTTTTGAATTCAATACCACAAATTAAGTGTTCTTTCAGCCAATTAAGTTCATCCCACTTTGAGTCATCTTTTTTGGTGTGTAATGCACTATAATGTTCAAACCAATCTTTATTATCAAAAATCGCAGCATCAAGCTTGATAGAGGCGGAATTCTTATTACCTTTTGGAAAAGAAACCTCTACACCAATAAAATCTTTAGAACAAAGACCGGCAGAAACAAAACAATATAAAAACTGCCATTTATAATACTGCTCATTATGAGAACCGTCTTTTTTATACAAATCATTTTCTTTTCCACCTATAGTTAAGTGAACCGGCAAAAAACAATCAATTTCTTTTGCTGTCCTATATTTATCATCAAATAAGATTTTTTCATTTTCAAATGTGATAGCCATATTTTTACCTCGCTTTTTATAAGAAAACTTTTTATTGATTTATATCATCCAAATCGGGACGATTAGGTTAGCTCTGTCGAAGGCAGAGAGGCACTCGTTCACGCAAAACACAGCCGGATGTGCCGAGCACCGAGGGTGATTCACCGATAACACTTTCATTTTAGAACTGCAAATTTTTATTGCCCCAATCAGCGTTAAAAAACATAATATAGTAGATTGGTATATAAGTTATTTTGCCGTTTTGTGTGACATTTCTTTCGTTAGATACAACGAATGCTTTTTTGATATGATAATCTTCGTTTTGAACAAATGTGTTCAATGCACTATGCACGGTATAGTCCTTACCGGACTTTACTTCAATAGGAACGGCAGAAAGGCTATCATAATCATCAATAAGATAATCAACCTCACCCTTGCTGCGATTGTCATAATAAAAGAGCTTATGACCGTGAGCGATTAATTCGCTCGCAACAGCTGTTTCATAAACAGATCCCAGATTGATACTTCTCTCATCATTCAGCACAGCTCGGATGTTATTTCCGTAAAGAATACCCGTAAGAATACCGACATCATTCAGATAAAGTTTAAGCAGATTCTTTCCGGTAGATTCGATCAGGGGGAATGTCGGATTAGAAATCGCCTGAACATTCAGTGCGATACCTGCGCTTATTAGATAATCGAATTCATCGGCATAATTATTGAATGTCTTGCCCCTCTTGTTTTCAATGCTTTGTACAACAATTCTTTTTTTCTTATTCTCCATATTAGAGGGGATAAGGTCATAAATTCTGCGAATCTTCAATTTCATTTCATCATCGTATTTGGAAGCATCTGTAGCATAGTAATCGTGAATTTCATCTTGTATATCGCGGACTGCTTGAATGTTTTTTGTTTCAAGATAGGCGTTAACCGCATCTGGCAATCCGCCTACAAGCAAGAATTTGCGGAATAAATCCAGCATTTTATTGTGCATGGACTCATCTAATGCTTCAAATCGTTCAAACTTTTTGCGCATTGAGGAAATTGCAAGTTCGTTCATTCCGTTAGCATAAAGAAATTCCTCAAAATCCAGCGGAAACATTCTGACCTTTCGTATGCTCCCCATCGGAATCGAGGTGGTTTGCGACAGCGTAACACCTAAAAGCGATCCGCTTGCAATATAAGTGAACTTATTATCCTGCGACAAAAATTTGAGCAGAGTGAGTAAATGAGGATAAGCCTGAATTTCATCAATAAAAATCAGTGTATTTTCTTTATTCTTCATTTTATTTCCTGCAAGCATACTGACTTGCAGATAAAAATCTTCAACGGTTTTAGTATTTTCAAAAAGGCGGTCGCCCAAAGAATCAGCAATCATATTGATTTCTATATAGTTTTCAAAAAGTTTTTTGCCTACATGATTAATGATGTAGGTTTTGCCAATCTGACGTGCGCCGTCGATTAAAAGAATCTTTTTAGAATCAGATTTTAAATGCTCTTCAATGAGAGATTCTATCTTACGATATAGCATAAAATTTCCTCCGCCAAAACTTTTCAAATGTATTATAGCACAATAACAATGACATTTCAATATAAACTTGCGATAATTTTTATGACATTTCAAAGTAAAGAGATGGAACCCCCAGCTAAAATGAATAAATCTTCTATTTTAGTCGAGGATATGTGTTATCAGTGTTTAAAATGAATTTTCACTTTCAAGAGCGAAAAAGTGAAAACTCTGTGAAAATTCACTTTTTGAAACGAATTAACCTACACGATTTTGGGTGTTGTCCGGCATAATCGGGACATTTCACGCACTGCCAAAGGGGTGATTTTGGAGTAAAAATAGGCGTAGTTCTATAAAAAATTCTAATAGACTTTCTCGAAAATCCGTTAGAACTCGGTGAAATCGGAGGAGACTCTCTAACTCGGATTTTCACTGCGTTTTCGATGCAAAGAGGTGCGGAAATCCTTGAAAACACGGCATTTTCGGGGTTCTCGCATCTGCCGTTATCTTCTGTTAAATTCCGCCAAGTTCGTTTTTTGACACTTGACTCGAAAACGAATGCCCTTTTTGGAAGCTCACCTCTGAAAAACCTTGATTTTACGGGGTTTTTCGGCTATCATTGAAAAGTAAATATCCCTTAGTTCTCTCCATCAGTTCTCTCCTTTTTCCGAGATGTTTTTGAGGGCTGATGTGAAGATAAATACACGGAGAGATGTCCGAGTGGTCGAAGGTGCGACTCTCGAAAAGTCGTGTTCCTAACGGAACCGTGGGTTCGAATCCCACTCTCTCCGCCAGAATGTTCAGTCTGCAAGCGGTTTTTACCGTTTGCAGGCTTTTTCTTTTTCTCCACTCTGGAAAGATTTTTCCGTAAGTTCTCTCCGTGATTTGAACTTAGGATATGTAGTTGGCGTATCCTTAGTGAAGCGATACGCCGCAGAAGTTATGAAATAGCCTCTAATGCGCCACTCAGACCGTTTACCATTGCGTCAGCCGATGACAGTTTGGAATTATAATCCAAATGGGCATATACATTTGCCGTAGTTGAAAAATCGCTGTGTCCGAGCCATTCCTGTATCTGCTTCATCGGAACACCGTTTGCAAGAAGCAGCGAAGCACAACTATGGCGCAAGTCGTGGAAACGAATGTGGCGCAAATTGTTTTTTTCAAGCAGCTTCGGAAATGATGATGTGAGATAGTGCGGAGAAATCAATGTCCCCATCTCATCTACGCAGATATACTCCAAATACTTTTTGTTGTAGCATCGTCCGCATACCCGCCTGTATTCTTCCTGCTGTTCCTTGAGCTTTAGCAGCTTCTCTTTGAACGCAGGAACAAGGGGCAGCGTTCTCATACTCGACTTGGTTTTGGTCGTATCCTGTGCTATCTGGATATGCTTGCCATCAAGATTGCAGGAAGTAACGGTGTGTCTAATGGTAATCGTATTGTTTTGAAAATCAATAGCGTCCCATTTTAAGCCGAGGGCTTCACTTCGCCTTAGTCCATAAAACGCACCGAGAAAAATCGGTATTTCAATCAGCGTTCCTTTGGCGGCTTCAAATAGTGCCTGTACTTCGTTGCTGTCATAGAAGCTGCCAATAAACTTATCAGCTTTAGGGCGTTCCACTTTATCCGCAGGATTGACAGAAATAAGGTCAATCTTTACGGCATATTTCAAAGCCCTGTGAATAACAGCGTGATAGTGAATAACCGAATTAGCTTTTACTCGTTTCAACTGCTTCATATAGAAAGCCTGAATGTCTGTTGCCTTCAGTTCGGAAAGTGTGATTTCTCTTTCCTTGAAATACGGAATGATAACGCTCTTTGCCATACCTGAGTATGATGCGTATGTGGTAAGTGCGATAGTCGGCTTTGCGATTTCCAACCATTGAAGCAGAAAATCCGAAAACAGCATATCGTCCTTTATGGGTTTGCACTCAGGAACAAAGGTCTGCCTTGTTTCCATTAACATCTTTTCCGCTTTCTTTTTATTGCCCTTGACAGGCAATCCTGTCGGAAACCATTTCGTTTTTCTTTTTCCCGCAGCATCGGGATAGCTCAAAACCATATAAAAATAGCCTTTTTTCTCTTGCAGATGTCCTGCTACCATAAATATAACCTCCTTTGCGTAGCACCGACTTCTGCTGTTGACCATATACATTGTAGCAACTTAAGCCAAAGAAGTCGAATGTGCAAATTCTTTAATTTTCCGCATTTCGCAGACCTAACCTCAAATAAGAAAGAAGATGGGCTTTCGGTACTTTGTACGCTCTGCCCACCTTCAAGTGTTCTATTTTGTTTTCACGAAGTAATTGATAACCTGTTTTTGTGCTGACACCAAGAGCCTTGCTCATTTCATCAACGGTTAAAATGTCTGGGTATTCTTTTAAGACTAACGCATATATATCTCCAAAGTTCATAAGCTCCTCCTTTTTTCAACTCCGATACTGATGAGGAGAGGAAATTCAAGTGATTTCAAATACTGCTCATCAAGGTGTGTGAGATGTTCTTTCAAACGGCTTTTATCAATCGTGCGTAACTGCTCAAAGAGAATGATTGAATTTGCAGGAAGCCCCTCAATTTGCCCCAAATACAAGTGTGTAGGTAATTTCTTCTTTTTGCGTACACGGCTTGTTATGGCGGCAATAATGACCGTAGGACTGTGCTTGTTTCCTATATCATTGGAGATAACAAGTACAGGTCGTGTCCCACCTTGCTCCGAGCCGACAACAGGGTTTAAGTCTGCGTAGTATATGTCACCACGCTTAATTGTTTTATCCATTAGTTTGACCTCCTATCTGGATATAAGCAGGTAAGCTCTGCCTATGTAATCAGCCAAACACAAGGAAGTTTTTAAGGTCGGGAGAGCATAAACAATTCTCTGTTTCAATAGACCGCCTTGTATTTGGCTTTATGATAGAAGCATCTCTATTTGTCCTCGACACCCCAAGATGCAAATGCGTTTCACGCAGGGAAGTCGCCAAACGGTCAGCAGCGAACTGACACCACGGGAGTTTCACCCCAACTGACGGTCTGCCAGAGCCGCCCTCATTGCCTGCGACGGTTTTATCACGCTCGGACTGTGACTGGACGGGAGTATCATTATCCTCTTTGTGGGTTATGGCGAAATCGGGAGCTGCCCGATATTTTGAGTAGGTAGTTATCGCTCTCCGCCTTGCGGCAGGTCGTGGCGTACCTCTCGACACGCTTATGCTTATCACAATCACAAAGAGAAAGTATTTGGCGAATGATTATTCGATTGACAAGGAACAATCCTGTTTTCGCCACACAAAGGAAAACAGGTGAAAGGTTTTGATACCCCTTCACCTGTTTGCTCACTAAAAAAGGATTGGTGTAGTGTTAATCTTAAAAAATCCCAAAATCTTTTTTCAGCTTTTCAATAGCAATATCAACACTAAACTTGACTGCTCTTTTCGTACAGCCCTCTAAAGCTGCAATCTGCTCATAGGTCATCTCACCGAAAAAGTACAGTAACAGCCTGCGCCGTTGTATTTCGGGTAGTTTTGAGATTGCCTTATGTAACAGCTCGTATTCTATATTCCTTGATACTTTTTCCTCAATACTTTCTGGCTTACAGAATGCACGGTCATTTAATGATGCTTCTGTCAGCTCAGAATGTTCAATATGTCTGCTTAGCTTGTTGAGATATGATATATCCTCAAGCTCAAAGCGGTTAAACAAGCCATACAGCACCTCATCAATTTCAATGGTCTGCAATTCACCTCGACTATCCTTAAAGGAGAGGTAATAACGCCCGTCTGATATAATCAAGGTGTATGGATTGTACTTGTCTTTTTTGCGATTTGGATGCTTTTCACCCATTGTCTGTTCCTCCTATCAATCTGAAATTTGAAAAATCCAGACTGATAGGGGCGGTGAACGGCAACCAACACCCGATATAGGCTTGTCCTTTATTCCGACAAATAACGACAAAAGAAAAACCGCAAAGGGTGTCATACCTTTGCGGTTATAAGCAATATAAGTTCTATTATGTAGATATATGGCTTCTACTTTAGGGGCGTAATAGTACCACGAATAACTTAGGATTTTTTTAACAGGTTATCCTCACTTATTCGTGATGCTATGTAGATAACTGCTGCTTCTGATAAGCAGCAAGGCGCTCAGGGCAGACCAGCGCATAAAAAATCCCTCCAAACTCAAAACGGGTTCAGAGGGCTGTGATATTTTTATTCGGGCGTGACAGAGCAGCCCACCAAAGCACCGTTTTTTTTATTCGGTGGGCTTGCCATATTGATTATTTAAAAGTATCTTTAATTGCCGTTTGTTAAAATGTCATTAGCTTGCTCTTGTGTAATAACGCCACATTCGACCATTCGTGATAGAACAATTTTCATACGGCTATATGCTAAGTCAGGATTTGTATTCAGCGAATAGGCAGAGGGAGCGTTAGGCAAGCCAGCTAACATTATGGCTTCATAATCACTTAATTCAGAAGGGAGTTTTCCATAATATCCTTTTGCAGCATCATAAATTCCGTAATAGCCATTACCAAAATAAATTGTGTTTACATACAACTCAAATATTTCTTGTTTTGAACAATACTGTTCTAACTCAATAGCCGTAAATATTTCTGCAAATTTTCTTTCGAGCTTTTTTTCTTGTGTATAGTATTGATTTTTAGCAATTTGCTGAGTGATTGTACTTCCGCCTTCCACAAAAGACATTGCCTTAATATCGTTTACAACCGCACGACTAATTGCAATTAAGTCCACACCGCAATGGCTTTCAAATCTTTTATCTTCAGCCGAAATTACAGCGTCTATATAAATTGTCGGCAACTCATCGTATTCGACAAAGTTCTCTCTATTTTGGATTGATGATACCATTTGAGAAATGGGATATGCTTTTACAGCTTCTCGATACATAAAGTATCCTTTTACTCCAAATACAAGGAAAATGATAGTGGTAATGAAAAACAGGGCTGCAAACAAATAAAGTACAAATTTTCTTATAAGACTTCTTGGCTTCTTTTTCATTTGACAGCTCCTTTCGCACTATTTTTGATGATTTCATTTATTCAGCTCTTTCAATGTATTTGAATATTCAATCAAAAAATCAGTTGCTTCCTTTTTGGAAAATCCGAGCCTTATCATATTGCTTAAATATAAGCAGCTTAGCTCCTTCGCTTTTTCTTCTCTCTTTTGAAAGATATACTGTTCATTTGCAATTACTGAATAATGTCTATTTGTTGGCGAAACAACCAGTTCCAAATGCTTTAGATGTGTATATGCCTTCATTACGGTGTTGGGACTAATATGTAACAATTTTGCCATTTCACGAACAGAAGGTAGTTTTTCTCCAGCAGAAAGTTGTTTGCTTAAAATTGCGTACTCGATTTTTTGAATAAGTTGCAAATAGATTGGCTCCACATCGTGGAATGCCCATTCACTAAAATTCATCTCTTTCTCCTTTTTCACACCAATAAATGATACGGTCTGTAACAGACCAAATCAAATAGATTAGTGTTGCAAGTATGCCGATGGGTATCAGCAGCAAACATATAAAAGCCAAGCTGATACCCAATACTGCATACCGAAAATAAGTCTTTATTTTTTTAATTCTGCACATCTTTAACTGTTAATTCGAGGTTTCCGTTGAAATCATCACCTCTCAGCACAATATAGTTATCTCCTGAGCTGAGAGTAAATTTGTAAGTGTCGTCTGCGCTTTCTTCGCAAATGATATGTTCTTCTCCAGAACTCAGCCAATAGAGAGTGGCTTCTCCAGATGTAATTGTCAACGAATAAGTTGCTTCCAGATTGCTTCCATTGTCCCTCTCTAAAGCAGTACCGCCGAAAATAAACTCCTCGCCGTTAAAGCCGTCATACGAAGCTGTGTAACTACCTGTGTATTGGTCAATGTCATTTTCCCTTTCACCTTGAAGATTTTTATCTTTCGTAACGGCGTGTTTACTGAATGATTCCAACCAATTATTAAATCCGTTCACCAGATTGTCTTTCAGATTTCCTTCATCGTGATTAGAGCTACAACCTGCAAAACAAAGCACCATACAAAGTGCCAAAGATACAGCGACAAGCGATTTTATTTTTTTCACTTGAAATCCCTCCCATTAAGAAAACTTGGTAACTGCCATCAGAATAAAGGCACAGACACCAAATATGGCATAAAGGCTATTTACTACCAAATCAACTTTCATCAAATTGTTCTGCACTTTTGCTTTTGCATAAGAAACAATGGTAAAAATCCCGCTGAAAATCATAAATGCGGCATAGCAGGAAATCATTATTTCTGCAACAGGCGACTCTAAAGCCCAATCGAAAGTTCGCAAAGGTAAAATAGTCCACGGAACAAAAAGCATAATGGTACTGATAGCGGTCAAAATCTTGTTTTTCATAATAGTTTTATCTCCTTTCTGCCTGCCCAAAACGGAAGCAGGAAATGCACAAACAAACAATAGTGATGGCGATTGCTACGGGTATCCACGGGAAAAAATCCACCTGTGAAGTTGTGAGGTTTGTTGCAAGTTTTCCGTATTCTGAAGTAATAACGAAAAACGGATACGACATCGGGTATGCAAACCACGCTTTTGTGTTAATCATCAGAACTGACGGCACAATGGAAGCTAATCCGATGCCGATGGAAAAAATCGGAGTTTGAATACATACTGCAAGCAACCAGAAAAACGCCAACATTGGTATGGTTGAAACGGCTATAAAACCAACCTCTTTAAAAACGAATAGCGGGGACAAAATAAAATTGTAATCCTGCGTTCCTGTTACGATGGCAGCACTAATGTAGTACATTCCGACCATCATCAAAATCTGCGATGCGGCTAAAGCAAGCAACACGACAAATTTTGCCAAACAAAGTTTTACCGTGCTGATAGGCAAAGCAAGCATTTTTAAGATACCCTTATTTGTTCTTTCTGTTTGGCTTAAAAGAACAGTACCGACTACCATACTTGCAGGAAACATAAACCAAGCCATTCCCATAAAGCCCTGAATGAAAAAATTATTTTCTGGAGAAATCCCCTCGGCTTGCATATTAAAATTCATTTCAGCATTGAGGATTGACGGTATCCAAAGAATAACCGTTGCAACAAACAATATGAGGAATATCTTTGAGCGTTTTATTTTCTTGAATTCAACGCCGACGAGAGATAAAAAACTCATTCAAACGACCTCCTAACCTTTATAAATACAAGCTCTGCAATGCCGATAACAACGATTTCAATAATCGCCGCATAAACATAGTGCATTACCTGTGCCATTTCCGTATTCACAAAGACTTGAAATGGAGTGGCAAAGGGGAAAAGAGAAAGAACGAAGTTATCCGTTGGCAGCATTGTTGCAGTAAACACGCATACAACGCCAATTCCCAGAGATACCCACATATTTTTACAAGCCGATGAAATCAACAAAGATAACAGCACACAAGGTAGCATCAGCAAAAACGAATATCCGAAGCTTTTACCTAATTCCAGCCAAAAATCATTTCCAATTTCAAACCAGTATGAAACGCAAAACGCAATCGAAGCTGCTTCAATGGCAAGTACAACTACGCTCATAATCGAGGTTAAAAGAAATTTCCCAAAGAAAACTGAGCTTTCTCTGGTTGGAAGTGACTTCATTTTCTGCATTGCGTTATCAGCAAACTCTGTATGATACAACAGGCAGCTTCCCGCAACAATAAGCAAAATATTAAGCATAGCCATCATTTGCCAATTTGCTCCCATTAGGATTTGCATCGGGGAGTTTTGCTGTCCGACATACATTTCAGAACGGACTGCCATATTGACAATCGGCACAGCCGCCGCCAAAATACCGCCGCATAAAAATGCGGGGATAAATCCTGTTCGCTTTGCTTTTTTACATTCCAGAGATAGGCTCATTTTGCTGCTCCTCTCTGGCGGTTGTCTGCGTCAATCAAAGCAAGGAATGTATCTTCCAAGTTATCGGTAGGATACCCTTGTGCGGCGGCACCGTTTCTGAGCTGTTCAAGCGTTCCCTCAAACAGCAAACGCCCGTGATTTAAGATGCCGACTGTATCCGCCATCAGCTCAACTTCCGACAGCAGATGTGACGATACAAACACCGTACAATTAAATTTTTCAGGCAGAGAACGGATAAGCGTTCTTATCTCGTGAATGCCCACAGGGTCAAGTCCATTGGTCGGCTCGTCCAAAATCAAAATCGGCGGTTGACCGATTAAAGCGCTTGCAAGTCCTAACCTCTGCTTCATTCCGAGGGAATATTTTTTTGCAAGACGCTTTTTGAACTGCGTAAGCCCCACAATTTCAAGCGCTTCGGAAACGGCAGACTTTGGCAGTCCTAATATCTTACGGATAATTTCCAAGTTTTCTTCACCGCTTAAATTTCCGTAAAAAGCAGGGGCTTCAATGAATGAGCCAACTTCTTTCAAAATTTCTACTCTTGCTTCAGGGTACTTTTTTCCATCAATGGTAAATGAGCCGCTTGTGGGTTTTGTGAGTCCCAAAAACATTTTCATTGTAGTGGATTTTCCCGCACCATTCGGGCCGAGGAAGCCATATACAGCTCCTTTTGGAATATGCAGATTGACATTTGACACGGCTGTAAAATCAGCGTATGATTTTGTCAAGTTTTGAGTTTCAATGATATTCATAGTTTTTTTGCTCCTTTCTCATCATTGCAAGTTTATTCTAACTTGCCGACCTTGTGATAACCTTCTCCCCACCTTACATTTACCTTACTTTTCATTCGCACATTATAAAAAGACATATTTATATGCTATAATAAAAAGCACAAAGGGGGTGTAAAAATGGATTTTGACTTTTTAAAGCAAAAACGCATTTTGCTCGTCGATGATGAGCAGGAGCTTTTAGATATGGTTTCCTCTATCTTTGCAGACGAAGGGTTTTGCGACCTCAAAACAGCCAAAACGGTTAAAGAAGCGCTTAATATAGCGGAAGCGTTTCAGCCAGAGCTTGCAATTCTTGATGTAATGTTGCCTGACGGTAATGGTTTTGACCTTATGGAACAATTAAAAAGTAAGTCCGATTACCCTGTTCTGTTTTTGACAGCTCGTGGCGAGGACGATGACAAATTTCGTGGATTTGGACTTGGGGCTGACGATTATATTGTGAAACCATTTTTACCAAAGGAGCTTATCTATCGTGTAAACGCCATTCTCCGCAGAAGCTATAAAGGCGAAAGTCCGATTGTTAAGTTGTCGGGCAGCGAAATAGATTTTGACCGTGCTGAAGTGATTAAAAAAGGAGAGCATATTGCTCTCACAGCAAAAGAACACGATATACTTGCCGCATTATATCGAAATGCAGGACGAATTGTTACGATTGATGCTTTATGTGAAGCTGCTTGGGGCGACAATCCATATGGGTATGAAAATTCTCTAATGGCGCATATTCGCCGCATTCGTGAAAAAATTGAAATCAACCCTTCGCAGCCTGTTTCTCTGATAACGATTAAGGGATTGGGATATAAGCTCATCGTGGGAGATAAATAATATGAAAAGCGTACCAAAGTTAATTAAACGCTTTGTTGGCATTTTGATGTTAAGCTCTCTTGTTATTCTTTTTATGAATTTTATTATTTTAGCCATCATAGCTGCCACACAAGCGCCGAACGGCTCTCCGTGGAAAACGGCGGAGCAAGCCGCAGAAAGTATAAATAAAACAGAACAAGGCTATGTGATGCCCGATACAATGATTGAGGAACTGAATGCTCAAAATGTATGGGCTGTTTATATTGATAACGCAACGGGAGAATGCGTCTGGCGTTCGGACAATCTTCCCGATACCGTTCCTTTGGAATATACAGTTTCCGATATAGCTAATCTTACCCGTGGATATATTGACGGATACCCGACTTTTACGGGAGAAGGCGAAAACGGGCTGATGGTTCTTGGCTATCCCAAAGATAGCTACTGGAAGCATATGTGGCCGAGTTGGGATTATCAATTTATTGCCAACTTGCCCAAAACCGTCCTTATCGTTTTAGCTATAAATATTTTTATTGTTTTTCTCATTTATATGGCAGCAAACACCAAACTACTGAAATCTATTAAACCAATTACGGACGGTATTCAAGCATTGCACACAGGACAGCCGATTGTGCTTAAGGAAAAAGGTGTACTCTCAGAAATAGCTGCGAACATCAATCGAACTTCCGAAGTATTGCAAAGTCAAAATTATCAGCTCAGGAAAAAAGAAACAGCAAGAGCAAATTGGATTGCAGGAGTATCGCACGACATACGCACACCTCTTTCAATGGTTATGGGTTATGCAAGCCAGTTGGAAAGCAACAAACAGTTGCCAGAAGATGAACGAAAAAAGGCTGCGGTTATCGTTAAGCAGAGTCAGCGAATGAAAAATCTCATAAACGACCTTAACCTTGCTTCAAAGTTAGAATATAATATGCAGCCAACACATATTGAGCAGGTGAATGTTATTTCTGCCGTTCGGCAAGTGGTTGTAGATTTCATCAATTTGGATATTGGCGGTAAATATCCCATTGAATGGCTCACCGACAGCGACTTAAATACCCTTATCATAAATGCCGATAAAGATTTGATAAAAAGAGCTGTCAGCAATTTGATACAAAACAGCATTAACCATAATGAAAACGGTTGTACTATTTATGTTGCTGTCAAGGAAGAATACAGTAAAATCTGTAAAATAGTTGTTTCAGATAATGGCGTTGGAGCTACGGACGAACAAATCGACAAACTAAACAATTCGCCTCACTATTGGGTCTGTGATGAAAACACATCAGAACAACGCCACGGCTTAGGCTTGCTGATTGTGAAACAAATTGCTGCTGCTCACAAAGGTACAGTAGAAATAAGGCACAGCGAATACGGTGGGCTTGAAGTTGAAATATGCTTACCCTTATAATTAATCCGAAGTTAAATTAACCATATAAAGAGCCGATGACTGTGATTGCTCACAAATTCATCGGCTCTGCGTCTGTGCGTCTGGCTCTTTGATGACGGTTATATGTAGTTCCTTTGCATTTATCAAAGTTTCCTGTTTACATTTCGGGCAGTAGAGAGGATAATTTTTCAATACTGTATCCTCTCTAAGCCTATCACGAGTTTTGCTGCCACAAACAGGACATAATATCCATTGATTTTTCATACTATCTTTCTCGGTCTTTAGCTTTTTTCTCTGAAGGTAGAGTAAGGTCTGGGCTATTGTTAAATTGGAATTTTGAAATATGCTCAAAGTCATTATTTTCAATATAATATACCTTGTTTTCATTAACCGAATATACAAAAGAAACTCTTGTTGCCCATAACCCTTCCTGTTTCACGGATTTTAATATCTGAAATGCTTCACCAACGGAAAAACTATCATTACAACTTTTAAGAAGTTCGTCGGCTCTTTCAAATCTATCATCGCCAGATACAATATAAGGCTTTGTTATTTCTGGACTTAATACGGAATAGTTGGTTATGAGCGAATATTTGGCTTGCTCCAGTCTGAAACCCAATCCAGGCTCTATTATCAGTACACGCCCATTTTTATCTGATAACATAGCCTGCATAGTCGCGTCTGGAGCATATACAATCCTGTTATTTTGTACGATATTTAATGCGTCATCAAGAGTAATTACACCTTTAATAAAACTTTCTGTCAAATCTGAAATAGTACGACAATTTGGAGCGTTACTATATTTTCCTTTTTCATTTCCATTTACATAAAGAAGCGTACCGACATTACCGTTCTTATTTACTCCGTGAAAAGAATGATAATTACCATCAGGCATTTTTATGCCAATGTAAAATCTGTTTTTTTCTTCGATAACTTTATGAGTCCAAACGGAAAGGTCTATGTCAAAGTTAAATCCAACAATAGTGTCGTTTCCGTTAAAAACAAATCTCGTACACATAACTAAACCTCCATAATACGCTCGACACAGCCTAATTGAATAGCATCGAGGTTTTGAGCAATCTTTTCATCTGACCAATTCCACCATTGAACATCAAGCAATGTATCGATTGTTTTGTCATCAAAGCGTTTTTTTATCGGCTTTGCAGGGACGCCGCCAACAACAGTATAAGGCGGAACATCTTTAGTAACTACAGCACGAGTACCAATAATCGCTCCATCACCAATCGTAACACCCGCAAAAATAACAGCTTCGTATCCTATCCAAACATCATTGCCAATAATAATATCACCTTTATTGTCCCACGACTTAGTAACATCTTTTTTATCAAGTCCCCATTCTTCAAAGAATAATGGGAATGGGTAAGTAGAAAGTGATGACATCGAATGGTTTGCACTATTAAACAGGAACTTAGCACCGCAAGCAATAGAGCAAAATTTTCCTATAATTAACTTATCGTGATTTATTGGATAATGATATAATACATTGTTCTGTTCAAAACCCTTTGGGTCATTAACAAAATCGTTATACATAGTATAATCCCCAATTTTTATGTTGGGATTTGTAATTACATTTTTTAAGTAAACGGTTTGTGTATCTCCCGTTCTTGGATAAATCTTATTTGAAATAGGCATTTTATAATCCTCCTTGTACTATACACTATAATTTTATCAATCCCCCAATACTATTCAATGCACTAAACAATACAGCTTTGTTTAGTATAAAAAAGAGAGCCACTTGCTAAGTAGCCCTCTTAAAATTACTTCTGATATATAATTTTTCGTATAGCAGATACCGAAAGAAAATATCTGTCAGCAAGCTCCGCCACAGAAACGCCATTTTTATATTCCATAATGATAATGGCATTGCGTTTTGCAAGTTCCTTTCGATACCCAGACAATTCACCCCAAGACTTATGCTGTTCGTCCTTAGCAGGAATATAAATGTATCCTGCTTGAACATATTTTTGTAGTTCTTCGACCAACATATCAGGGAGAATTGCATTTGCATTGATATATTTCACGCAGGCTTCCTCCTTGATTGATAAAGTCAAGTAGCAAAGCCAGCTATATTTATAATTAGCGACTGTTAATACTCCTTGCAAATGTCGCTTAATTTACTGGCTTTGCAAGGAGAAAAGCATCGTTTTTCCTTTTCTTGTTGATACACATATATTCTCACCGCCCGATTAGCACCTTATAATTTCTTTTTAGTATATCATACTTTTTCTTACAATTCAATCGTTCTCACCGTTTATTAAGCAGTTTAATTTCCTATGCTAAGAAGTTGTATATCTGCAAACTGAATTGATTTTATCCACATATCAGCTACCTGCTTATCAAAATAATACGACGCTTGCTATTTTATATCATTCCGTTATGTTTAGCGTCTAACAAAATATATGAATTATTACCTCTATTTATAGGAAGTGAAATATCTTATAGTCGGCATTTTCACATCGTTTAATAAGAAGCCACAAATCCATACAATATAATAAGGGAATTATATTGGTACAAGGTGGTGAGCTTATGGACGAGAGAAACAACGATTTTGATTTCGATTTTATGCCGATAGGACAGGCGATTAAGAAAGCCCGTGAAGCAAGAGGAATGACGAGAGAGCAGCTTTCTGGGATAATTGGCTATGCCCCCAGACACATTCAATCTATCGAAAACGAGGGAAAATATCCAAGCATCGAGCTGTTTATTCAGCTTATTACAATGTTCGATGTTTCGGTTGATGAGTATATATTTCCTAACAAAGAAGTCAAAAAGAGTTCCGTCCGCAGACGCTTAGACGCACAGCTCGACAATTTAGATGATAAAGAACTGTCCGTGATTGAAGCAACTGTAAACGGACTATGTAAAGCAAAAGAGCCAGAGGAATAAAATCCTCTGGTTTTCTTTTGCCCATTTTTAATAAGCAGGGATACCGTAGCCGTAGATAACGCTGCTGCCGATAGAGTAGCTGTTCTGTCGGCAAGCATCGCCTGAGTTACCTTCAACGGTATAGACTGTTCCGTTCTCCACACGCTCTACAATACCCACATGGTCTGTAAGACCGTCACCTTCCCAATCGAAGAAGATAATGTGTCCTGCTTCTGGCGTAAAGCTGCCGTCCTGCCATTGTCCTCTTTCCTTAAACCACTCAGAGCCTTGTATGCAGCCCGCAAACTTCGGAATAATCCCGTTCTCGATATAGCCGCATTCGTTCGCACACCACGAAACAAAGCAAGCGCACCATTCCACACGAGAATTGAAGCCGTACCACGACCAATAGGGCTGACCGCCTGTATTGCCGACCTGCGACAGAGCCACGGTCACGATTTCGCCGTCGCCTACGGATATGCCGTAAAGCACCTGCGACCATAACGAATTGTTTTCATCGGCAAGTAATTCAGACAACATCTGCCGCTGCTCGTCATCAAAACCGTATTGGTCTGCCATTTCTTCGGCGGTTTTGTGACTGACTGTAATATACAGGTAAGTCCGTGTTTGGGTAGTTTCGGTCTGAACAATATTTCCGTGACCGTCATCTGTTTCGGTTATCACGGTTTCGGTCTTGCTTTCCGTTCTGGAGCTTATTTCGTTCATTTCCCAGAATATGTCCGTCAGAAGCTGCTTTTTATTATCGTCCATTGTCGCTACTTCCTGCGGATTATCTGGGTCGGTAGTAGTCTTGACCGAGTAAACCGCAAGCACCTCTTTCCAGACGGCACGGCTTCCCGACATTTCCAAAACATCATAAGCCGTATCGCTTTTGATTTCATCAAGGCGGGTGTCATATTCGGTATTGATTTCTCTAACCACGGTCTGCATTGTCATTCCGTTTCCTGAGTCCTCGCCCGAAAAGAAAATACCAAATACCGAGCTTACGAGCAGACCGATAAGGCAAATAACCAAAATGACAACAACCGCAACCCAACCGCCCGCCGCAATCGCCGCAATTAACGCTTTTGTTCCTGCAATAATCGCCTTAACTGCCGCAATCGTAGCTTTGACCGCCGCTTTCACGGCAACAATCGTAGCCTTCGCCGTGGCTCTTGCTGCCTGTGCAGCTCTCTGAGCCGCTTTTACGGAAGCCTTCGCCGCCGCCTGTGTTGCTTTGGCGGTATGCTCGGCAGTTTTTATCGCTGCCTTTGAGGTTGCCTGTGCGGTTTTTACGGATTTTTGCGTAGTCTTTACCGTACCTTTGGCGGCTGTTTTAATCGTCTTTTTACCGCTTCGGGCAGTCTGCTTTATGTTTTTTTCCGTTTGCTGTGCGCCTTTGACCGCCTTATCTGCTGAACGGCTTACGGTACTGCGATAGGTCTGCACGCTGTTTCCAGACATACGCTGCTCGGCGGCTTTGGCGGCTCGCTTTTGCTTAAACTCAAATATTTTATCCTTTGCCTTAACCACATTGTCCTTTGTGGTTTTTACTCCTTTTTGACCTTGCTTATTGAACTGATGAACGCCCTCGTCCGTGATGCGCTCCGAAGCTGCTGAAACTTTATCGGCGGCATATTCGATGGCGGAGTTTTCATCGGCGTAATAGCCTTGTTCAGCCTTACTTTTTATCTTGGAATAAGCAGACTTCATACGCTCAGAAGCTACCGCAGCCTTGTCAATGGTCTTAATCGTTCCTTTGACTGCATCTCTGGTCTTTATATCAGCCATAGATAACCTCCTTTCCCAGAAGATTTGCGGTCAAAATCAAGCTGTCTTTTTTGCGACCACCACAAGCCTGCCGTTCTGCGCTGAGTATTCGCAGGTAGAGAGGGTAATGAGCCTGTCGCCGTATTCTGCGGTTACGCCTGTTTCGTACAATGCAAGCTCTTTGCATTTTTGAATATAGGCGTTAAACTCGTCCTCGCTTTCGGCATTGACAAAATCATAGTAGCGGAAGCCCTGAGAGCTGTATGCCACGGTCTTAAAAACAGCGATAATTTCATATTCGCCACGCTGCGTAAGGGTATCAAACTGAATGGTCTTGTGTTCCTCATAGAAGCTCTGGGACTTGTAATTCTCCAAAGCCCCGAACATTTTGCCGCCCTTAATGTGATGACCGTAAATAACAAGGTTATCGCTGCTCGTAAGGTCGCAGTTTTCCTGAATATAAGGTGTACCCAAGTCGCTGTATTCCTTTTCAAAATTGCGCTTCAAATAGTAGTTAGGCTCATTCGGTGTCTGCATCACGGGATAATTGAGGGTCGTGCCGGCTATGGAAAGCCAGCCGACCATATCCGTGTTTTTCAAATACAGTTCGCCGTATTCCGTGAGGATATTTTCTTCCTCTGTCAAGGGAACTTCTGGGGCGTTGCCGTCCTCTGCCTGTGCCTGCTCTACAATTTCGGCAATATTCTCAAAGGCTTCGGTCTGTTCGGCTTCGTCGGCATAATGGTCGTAAATGTGATAGCCGCAAAAAGCCGCCGTACCTAACAGGCACACGGCGGCAATCAGACAAATATACTTTTTCATTTTCATACGGTTACACCTCTCCAAACTTGGTAGTCATCAGCTTGTAAAGCTCGGTATTGCGTGGAAACTTGTTGACGAACGGAACAAGTGAGCTGCCGACTTTGAGCAAGCCCTGACCTGCACCGACATTCGTGATATAACTCATCTGAAGGTCGGAGATATTAAGCAATTTGGCAAGCTCAATCCTATCGGTAGACGCTTGATTTAACATAATGATAAATTCACTATTGGCAAGCATCGTCCTCGCCGTATGGCTCTGCAAAAGGTCGTCCACATTCTGCGTAATACCCGTACAGTACGCACCGTACTTACGCACACGCTTCCAGAGAGTAAAGAGGAAGTTTGCCGAGTATTCGTGTTGGAACAGCAAATAGATTTCGTCAATGAAAATAAATGTGTTTCTGCCTTTTGCTCTGTTCTGAGTAATACGGTTTAAGATACTGTCGAGAACGACAAGCATACCGATGGGCTGTAACTGCTTGCCTAAATCCAGAATGTCATAACAGATAAGGCGGCTGTGCGTATCCACATTGGTATGCTTTGCAAAGGTATTCAGAGAGCCGTCCGTAAACAGCTCGATAGCAAGGGCGATTTCTTTCGCTTCTGGCTCGTCCTGCTTCAACAGTTCCTCACGGAAGTCCTGCAAAGTGGGCGGTACGCCCTGATAATTGCCTTGCTGATAGTGGCGGTACACGCTTGCCGTACAACGGTCAATAATTGACTTTTGTTTTGCACCCAGACTTGCGCCACCGATGAGCTGTTCGCACAAAGACAAAATAAACTCCGATTTCAAAATGACAGGATTTGCGCCGTCACCGTAATCGGAGTTCATATCCATAGCGTTGATATGGTTTTCGCTCGTTGCCGAGATGTGAATGACCTCACCCTGCATAGCCTTTACAAGCGGCGAATATTCTCGCTCAGGGTCAATGATAATGACATCGGCATTAGGGTCTGTGAGAATAATATTTGTCATTTCTTCTTTCGCCGTAAAGGATTTTCCTGCTCCAGACACACCGAGAATAAAAGAGTTGCCGTTGAGCAAATAGCGGCGGTTAGCGATAATCATATTTTTGCTGATAACATTTTGACCGTAGTAAACGCCGTTTTCGTGATGAATTTCCTGTACTCTGAAAGGAATAAATACCGCAAGACTTTCCGTTGTAAGAGTACGCATTGCATTGATTTTGCGAACACCAAACGGCAAGGCGGTATTCAGTCCGTCCATCTGCTGATATTTCAGCACCGCAAACTGACACAGGTGCTTTCTGGCAGTTGTGAGTAGGGCTTCGGTGTCATTGTCAAGCTGTTCCTTTGTTTCAGCCGTATGCACCATTGTCAAAACCGCAAACATCATTCTTTGGTCACGGGTTGTCAAATCGTCCAAGAACTCCTTGCTTTCTTTGCGCTGCTGTTCAAGGTCGTAAGGAATGACCGCCGAAAAATTGTTGTTCTGATTTTGTTTACGCTGCCAATTCGTGATATTGGTTTCCACACCGAGCAGTCTGTTTTCGACCTCACGCACGGCTTCGTCTGTGGGTACGGGGATAATGTCAACGGACATCATCATATTGCGGTTAAGCTCGCAAAGCTCCGCCACCATACTGTCCTTAATATATGCTGCATATTCACGCAGGAAAATCACACGCCCATATCTATCGCCAATGCGGAAATAGTCTTTTTCAAACTCAAAGGTATCGGGACAAATGAAATCCTTAAAATCGTGACCTTTACGCATTGTCTGCTTCAGGTCAAAATGGAACGCCGTTTCCTCGCCTGTGCGGTAGAAGTCGTGGAAGATACGGAGTTTTTCTTCCGCTTCAAGCTCTACGCATTTTGAGCCGAGCCGTGCAAAATGGGAAATCAAATCAGCCCCCACACGGGCAAAATAGTTCCTTGCTTCCTCGATATTCTTTTTGCAGACGGAAACCGTTACATACTTATCCTGTACGATAGAATTAGCCCCCGTTACTTTATCAAGCAGCATTTTATTGTATTCTTTACGGTAATTATCCAATCCGTCCTCTGCCATAGGAATTAAAATGGTCTGTTCAAAGTCCGTTTTATTAAGGCGGCGGTTGTTGACCGTAATTTTTGTAGTCGCTCCGCTGTCGAGAGCGTTTAGAAGCTCTGAGTATTCAAGAAACATCGCCTCTTTGTCCTCACGGCTTGCCACGGAATAGTTTATATCCTCAAACTTAAATGTCTTTGCGTATTTGTTGTTGCCGACAAGAAAAATGCCGTCCTCCCAGATAGTCTTAATCGGAATAATCGCCTGTACCGATTTGGGAATGACAAACTTTTCCTTATCCTGCTTAAACAGAGTTTTAAGAGTTTTCAGCATTCTTTACCTCCTTGCTGCGCTTTGCTTTTTTTGATTTTTTCGCCACGGGGCAAATGCCTTTTTCGTGGTTTTGAATTGTGGTTTTCAGCGTTTCATAGTAGAGATTGTCAGGGTTAAACATCAGCTTTTTCGGCATCAAAAACTCCGACTTAATCCACGCCCATACAAATTGCTCTGCGGTCATACCGTTGTACTTAACAAAGCCCATTACCGCAAAGGGAGCAGCACCGAGAATACACACCCAACTGAGGGTTTCTGTCCCGAAATACGGGCGGAGAATAAAATACAGTCCTACCGCCACACCGCAGGCAAGTAAAGAAAAAATGAACTGTCTGAGCGACAGTCCAAAAAACATACTCTCCGTGTAATTACGGATTTCCTTATTTATCTTGACTTCCAAAAGTTACACCTCCTTATAAGCCCATCATTTCTCTTACAACACGGTCTGCCATTTTGACAGCACCGACCAAGACGAGCATATTAAATACCAACTCACCGATATAGCTCCACACCATAGATACCGCCGCAGCGTTCGGGTCAACAGCAGGGGGCGAAGCCGCAAAGAGTGAGAAGATGATACAGGCAAGCACAATGATTGCACCCTCCAGACAGACGGCGGCATAAGACTTGATAAAGCTCTTGCCGACACTCTGGCTCGGCTCTCCCGCAAAAGTGGAAAGAGGAACGGGAGCGATTGCGGTATAGAGATACAGACGGAAAAATCTTCCGTACACCGACATAATCATAATGAATGACAATATCGTGATGAAAAGCCCACCGATGAGCGTAACAGCCCACAATGGAATACTCTCAAAAAAGCCGCAGTCCTCAACAGCCGTAACAATCTCCTGCGGCAATACCGTCTGTGCAGCCGAGCCGAAACCTGCGGCGTTCATAATAGTTGATATTAAACCCTGCACAATGTTGAACAGAGCCATCATCAGTTCCAAACCATAGGTCACAACACCTTTTGCAAGGGCAAAGCGAATAAACAGCTTCAGAGCGTGTTCGGGCTTTTTAACCTCGGCAAAGCTGCCGCAGGTTTTCATTACACCGATTACAAAAAACAGCACGAGCAAGGCAAGTCCGATAGCCTGTACTGCGCCGTGAATATCTACAATGACATTCCAAATCGACCCGCCTTTGAACTGTTCTGGAGATTGGGTAATGAGCTGCCATATTTCCGATAGCTTATCGTTCCAAGTCTTGAGTGCGTTCTCCAAGTTTTGCACAATCCAATTATCCGACATTTGACCACCTCCTTAGATAATTGGATAACGGGAGTAAATCCGCAAAGCGGATCTGCTCCCGTTATCTTGTCTTGTGTCAGTTCCTCATCAGCCTGTAATGAGGGTAAGGATTTCTTTTGCAAAAGTAATGACAACGCCGCCTGCAAGGGTCAAGAAGCCGTTAGCTCTCTGGGACGGGTCGTGGGATTTAAGGGACAGACCAATCTGCACAATACCAAAGCCAAGCAAAATCATACCGACGGCACGAATTAGACCGAAAATAAAGTCGGACAGATTATTGACTACGGTAAGAGGGTCGCTTGCTGCAAAGGCGGTCACAGATGTGCCGACTACCAAAGCCGTTGCCATAACTGCCACACAGTAAAAGCGGAAGCCCTTTTTTACCTTGCCAGACATCGGCAGCTTTACGGTTTCCTTGCTTTCGTTTTTCTTAAAAAGTTTCATAAATAAAAATCCTCCTTTAGATATTAAAGATTTCTTCCAAGTCCTCATTGGAGAGAAGTTCATAGGAAGTGCTGACAGCTTTTACGCTTACGGCGTTCTTCGGAATATCGCTGTCAAACACAAGGGTTGCGACAGCCTGTGTCGGCTCACCGTGGATATACGGCGGTTTACCTCCGTCGGTTGTCAACCTTACATTGGGGTGCTTCATAATGTCGTACTTAAAGTCCATTACAGGGCGTTCCCCACGAACGAAAAGAAGTGCGTAGCGGTTATCAAGCATACGCACTTCATCGGGCGTCATCAGTTCACGCCCAGATATTTGATAGTTGGTTGAGTAGCTGCCGCTTCGACCCTCGCTCTTTCCGTAAGTGTTTGTATCAATCGTTTCCTTGCCTAAAAGCTCCGACACATATTTGTGGGTGCTTTGTTCGTTGCCGCCCAAATACAGAAAAGTATCGCAGTTGCCGACAATGCTTTCCCATTGCTTTTCAAAAAGAGCTTTGAGCTGCGCCAGATTTTGCAGGATAATACTGACCGACACGCCTCTGGAACGCATAACGCTCAAAATCTTATCGAAGTCATCAGGCAGGCTCACATTGGCAAATTCGTCCATTATGAAATGGCAATGCACAGGCAGGCTTCCTCCGTATTTGTGGTCTGCCAGATAGAAAAGCTGCTGAAATAACTGCGTATAAAGGATACTCACCAGAAAATTAAAGCTCGTGTCGTTATCGGGAATGAGAGCGAACAGAGCAACTTTCTTTTCGCCCAAAGAGGGCAGGTCAAGCTCATCGGTGGCGGTAAGCCCCGCAAGGCTTTCAAGGTTGAACTTTTCAAGCCTTGCGGCAAGGGTAATCTGGATACTCTTTAAGGTCTTAGCCGAGCCTGAGTGATAGTCCCTGTAATACTTCAGGGCAATATGCTCTGGGTTTACCAATTCCAGACGGTCAAACAGTTCGTCCAGAGGACTTACATAGCTGTCATCGTCCTCACGGACTTCACCCGCACGAAGCAGCTCCATTACCATCGGGAAGTTTTGCTCATCGGGCGGTGCTTCATATTTCAGATAGAACACCAACGCCAACAGAAGCATACTTGCCGCCGTATCCCAGAATGGGTCTTGCGACTGTGAGCCTTTCGGAGTGGTCGCCTTGAACAGATTGGTTACAAGCCTTTGCACATCATTGTCATTCCGCAGATAAACAAAGGGATTGTAACAATGGCTGCGGTGCATATTGATAAGGTCAAGGACACGCACCTCATAGCCTTTCTTTTCAAGCAGTCCGCCCACATCTCGCACGATTTCACCTTTCGGGTCTAAAATTACCATTGAGGTGTTGCATTGCATTGCGTTCGGCTTACAAAAAAACCTCGTCTTTCCTGCTCCAGAGCCGCCGCACACAAGGATATTCAAATTTCGGCGGTGCTTTTTCCCGTCTAAGCCTATGCGGACATTCTGTGTAAGCAGCTTATTTGCGGACAGGTCTTTATCACGGTATTTCTTGTTCAAAGCCCCCGCATCGCCCCATTTAGCCGAGCCGTGTTCCTCACGCCTGCGGTAGTTCCTGCGTGTAGAGAAATAAATGCCGATACCCATAGCGTAGGCAAGCAAAAAAATAAGGACAGTCTTTACGCTGTCCTCACACACCGTTATTTGAAACGGATTGCCCATTGCCACGGGCAGACCTCGGATTATTTCAACTAAACCTCCACCCACATAGGGTGCTGTCATCAGGGCAAGCCATATAACAGGAACAATACCGCAGACAGAAAGGATTAAGCCCGTTTTTTTGTCATCGTTCCTCATTGCACCTGCACGGAACAACCTTGACCTTTCTGGTCGGTGCGTTGGCTACCTTGTCAATCAGCTCATCAACAGGCTCGGTGGGGCGTTCCTCCTGTATCTGCCGATTTCTCAGGTTGTTGAGCGCATTGATAACGATATTTTTATCGTACTTATCAAGTGCGATATGGTATCGTTCTTCTTTCATAAGCTGCACCTCCGATTAGCGTTCCTGCTCTTTATTCCTTGCAGGCTTGTTTTTCTCCATACTCTTATACATATCATTCTGGATTTCACCCAGAACATCACGCATTGTACCAAGTTCTCCCTTAAATACCTGCGTATCCATTCCGTCATACTCTCTGGGCAGTCTGGAAAAATCAAAGCCTTTGGTATCCACTCCGTAACGGGAGCTTACCATATAGGCAACGCAAAAGGATTTGAAATCGGAAGTATCACGGCTCTCATTGTACTTAAAGTCATAAACCGCCGCAGATACTTCCTTTGCCATACTGATAAACAGCACTTCCTCAGAGAGTCCCTTTTTGACAAAGATAGTCTGCTGAGAGCTGTCATAGTAGGCAGGCAGTTCCAAGTCATCAACAGGAACGCAAGGCACGGGGCTTGCGTCAATCAAAGCCGATACAAGCTCACGCATAGATTTCTGCTCCTGCGGCTGCATTCTTTCTTTTGCCGATGTTTCGGAAATGTCATATACCACTTTGGCGTTATAGGAAATACCTTTTGTACCGTCATCACGGGTATATTCCTTGCTCGGCTCAAGGATAACAACTTTCTGTGCGTCCTTGTTTACATAGACACGGCTCTGCTTCCAAGTGTTGTAGTCTTTAAGCTGTGTCGCTTCGGGCATCTGTGCCGATACCAAAATAGCGTTTGCAACCGAGTAACGGTCAAAACGCCCTTGCACATCAAGATACTGACGGAAGCTGTCGCCGCTTATCATCATTTCAGCGCAGGTGTTGTCAATCAGCTCATAGGCTTCTTTGCGCTGCGCCTGTTTCTGGGCTGCCCATTCCGCTTTATCAAACGGTTTGCTGCTGCCGTTAAACACATCATAAATGCTCATACTGTTTTACCTCGTTTCTTTAGATTTGGGTTTCTTTTTCTTTCTCTGGGGCTGCTTATGCTCGGTCTTGCCTGCGGGCTGCTTCTTCACCCTGTCAGAAGCAGAGCTTTTTTCCAAAGCAGAAGAAGTATCCGCTTCCTGTTCCTTTCGGCTCTCCTTGATTTTCCGCAGTTCCTCTCTGACAGACGGTTTTTCTTCCTTAGTCATAGTAGCCCCCTCTGCGGACTTCTTTGGCTGCTCTGAGATAGGCTCGGACTGAGGGGATTTTTCGGTCTTTGCCAATGAGGGGTTTTGAGCATTTTCCTCCTTTTTGATAGGCTTACCCATAAGCTCATCGAGCAGCTTGTCTTTCTCGGCTTTTTCCTGTACGCCGATGTCGGGCTCTGGCTGACCTGTTTTTTCATCTTTGGATTTCTCGGTTTCTGTCACAATAGAAGCGGTGGTTTCCGACGCCAATTTGAAGCGTTCCGCAATACGGCTGATTTTCGATGCGTCCTCCGCACGGGCAATCACATCAACCTCCGCATTGGGGTCTTTGTTTCCTCTGTCCGCAAGGACGCAGTAAAGTACGCCGTACTTTTTAGCTTCCTGCGTAAACTTTTTCAGGTCGCCGTTCTTTACGGTAAAGACTTTCAGTTCCTTGCCAGAACGGAGCATATTGGTAAGCCTTGCTTTGCCCTTTGTTTTCTTTTCCTCTTTCAGAATGGAATAGAGGAGAACGGCGATGTTCTTCGCACCTGCGCCTGTGATTTTGGCTGCGACCTCAAATCCTTCCAAGCTCATTCGGACGATTTGTTCTGCCGCTTCGCCGCTTGTATTCATTCGTCATCAGCTCCTTTCGTTGTTGTTCTTCATCTGCCCGTATGGTGGATAACTTTTCTTTGAGAGCAGCGTTACGGGCTTCGATACTCTCGCACAGCCTGACCTCCTTTCGTATAACACTCAGGCGTTTGGATAAATCGGAAAGCTGTGACCGTATTGCTTCCTTTTCTTCGCCGCCTGTTTTGCGGGAGATAGAATAAAGTTCCTTACGCTTTTGAAGCAGGTCGGTTTTTTCCGTTTCCAAAGAGCCTTTATATGACAAGAGCTGCTCTACCGTATCAATGCGATTACGGCATAGCAGCCTTGTTTCCTGTGTGATAGCTTCCATTTTCATTAAGTCGTCTTTCAAAAGATAATGAAGCCTTGCGTAATTCTGTTTTTTATTTTTAGGCAGGATACCGAGCTTGTAACAGTAGTGCAGATACAGCCCCCGCAATCCGCCGATTTTTTTAGCCCCCGTTAGAGAGCCTTTGACACGGAATACCTTGACCGTCCTTTGCGGCTCGGTAAATCTGGAGAACTTCACGGCGTAGGAGTTTTCTGTGATACGCTCCATAATCCTCTCGTTGGTATATTCTTCTCCGAGCTTATACAGCCGCTTCGGGCGTTTCCACCCCTTACCGATGACCGTCCAATATTTGCGGTTTGGGTCAAAGCTCACACGGTATCCCGTTTCAGCCATAATACGGTCAAAGTCTTTCAGCGTGAACGACTTGCTGATAGCTTCGTCCACCGCCTGCCGTGTAACATTATCCCTCGTGGGCATACCGTTTTTCTCAGCCTGATACAAAGCGTATGGCTTTTTCTTTCCGCTTGGGTGTTCAATGACGGACAGGGCATATTCACGGCAAAGCTCATCGGAACGCTGTCGCAAAAGCCGCAGGTTTGCTTTGTTGTCGTGGTAATGCTTGCCGTCCGTAAAAGATACGGAGTTTACGACAAAGTGGTTATGCAGACAGTCGGTATTTAGGTGAGTGGCAACGATAACCTGAAATCTGTCGCCCCACATCTTTTGGGCAAGTTTTACACCGACCTCGTGCGCCTGCTCTGGCGTAACTTCACCGTGCTTAAAGCTCTGGAAACCGTGATAGCAGACAATCTCGCTTTCATCGTTCCATTGCGCTTTTGCAATCATCATTTCATCTCTGGCGATGGTCGGGTCGCAGTTTACGCCCGTGACAAAATAACGCTGCTCGGTCTTATCCTTGTTGGTGGCATATTCCATTACATCGACCATAGCCTGCAAATCCGCTTCGGTGTATTTGGGATTAGCTGTCTTTTCGGGATTTTCCGCATAATCTATGGGGTGGTCGAGCCTGCCACGCACATCCCATATTTCACAGACTGCCATTACGGTGCTTTTTTTGGAAGCAGATATTTTTTTCGGACAGCGATTTGAAACTCGTGCCACCTTTGCGCTTCCTCTTTCAGCATCGGAGCGTCCACAAAGTTCAGGGCATTGGCTTTTGCCGCAAGCTGATTGATACGGTTGCCGATGGCAGACAGCTCACGCATCATTTTATAAAACTCTGGGTCAGGCTTTTCACAGAGCCGATAGCCTTTTACCATTCCTCGTAGGAACGCTTCTTTTGAGCAGCCTGATTTTTTAACGAGAGAGTAGAGCTGTTCTGCTTCTTCCTCAGTCAAGCGGAAAAGTATCTGCACATTTCGTTTTCGCATTTTGCTGCACCTCTCTTTCTGCTGCGGGGTATTAGGGGTTGCCCCCTAACAAGCGAATTTGGATAACCAAATTCAGTGCTTGGTAAGACATTACTCGTCGCACTCGTCCTCATACATACATTCTCCGCACACGGGACAGAAGTACGGACAGTCCGAACAACATTCGTCCTCGTTCGCTTCTTCTTCGTCGGTATCTTCAGCACCGTCCTCGCAAGACTCGTTGATTTTGGCTTCACCGCAGATAAAATCCTCATCGGTAAAGTTGATAAGGTCGGTATCGAACAGGATAATTTCGGTCTTTGCCTTTGCCTGTTCTGCGCTTTCAGCACAAACAGAAATGGTCTTTTCATAATGGGCAGTCAGGGTTACATCATACTTTTTCAATGGTTATTTCCTCGCTTTCAACATTTAATTTTTTTGTTTGTCGTGTTATTCTTCAGGTCAAAATCTGCGGACAATCAACGGGCATCACTCCTTTCACGGCTTGAAATCGGTCTTGCAATCCCCAGATAGGATAATAAAAAATCGTTGAAGTCCTTACCGACAGGCGGCGGCTCATCAACGATTTTGTAATCTTTCTGCAAAAGTTCTTTGAGGGCGGCGGTACAAAGCCTGCCCGTTCTGTCATTGTCCAGATGCAGAAAAATAGTCTTGATATGGGGATTTGCTTTCAAAAAGGTGGTTAGGGCTATGGGGATTTTGCTGTCTTTTATCTCTTTTTTTGGCTGATACACACCCGAAAGAGAGAGCAGATTTTCCGATTTATAGTCCTTTCCCTCACACTTTAGATGGGTGGCGTAGGACAGTAAATCAATGGCGGCTTCAAATAAATGCACGGTATCACTCGGTTTGTCTGCCAGAAGTCGGAACGAATACCGCTTGTCGCTGCCCGATGCGTCCCCCTTAAAAGAACTGCTCATTGTGCCACGGTAGGCGGCATACTTGGGTGTTCCGCTTTCGTCCTTTCCGATAAACACGACATTGTGATACTTGGAGCTTTCAAAAATTGTACCGTCCGCAATACAGTCCTGTATGATTGAAAGGTCAATCCCACGCCCGAAAAGGTACTCGGTCACTCGGTTACAGTCCTTATTCTTCGGTGGTAAAAGCGGTTCCTTCGGCTCGTCTTTTGAAACAAGGACAGGCGGCGGCTTCCAATCCGCCGTGATACCCGTAAGCAGTTCTACGGCTTCCACAAAGCTGTATTCCTTAACCTTAATGAGATAATCAAGGGCAGAAACGCCGCCGAAACCTCTCGACCACCAATACCATTTGCCGTTGGAAATCTTCAAGCTGTCGTGTTCTTTGGTACAATACACATTGCTTGCCACACGCTTTAGATTGTTCGGCTCATACCGTTGCAGATAGGATAGCAAGTCCATTTGCCGTGCCTGCTCAATCACGGCAGGGTCAAGCTGCACATAGGGTCGGTTACTTCTCATTCAATAAAATCACCTCCAGAAATAGAAAAAGCCGAGGGATTTTCCGTTAAGAAAACCTCTCGGCTATGTAAAAGCGGCATCAGCTTCACGCCAATGCCGCAATGGGTTAGAGAATACTTAGCTTTTTAAGGTAGCTGACGCAATCAATACAGCCTTTGAAATAAACCTCTTTCAGCTCTAAGTTTGCTATTTCGTTTTTGCATTTCAGCACTTCACTCAAAGCGGTACATTCTTCCGCAGACAGCTCGCAGGGTCTATCTACATCAAGGACTTTCCGCACATTAGGATATTGTTCATAGAGTGTTTTAATCTTTTCCGTCAGCTCTTTATACCTCGTTTCGGAATGACAAGCTGTGCTTGTTTTGCTGAGATAATCGAAAAAGTCAGTATCGTATTCATCAAGAAATGTGCTAAAGCTCAAATCCTTTGCCATCTAACCACCTCCGAATTTCATTTCACAGCCCTATTATACATCTCGAAAAAGGGCTTCACAAATGTGGAAATCTGATTATCTCTCACGATTTGCACATTTTCTTTCGGGCTGTTCCTCAGTTTCTTCTGGCTCTGTGTCAAGCACGGCAGGGTCTTTTTTATCCAGATTTAGCTCAATGTTGAGAGCGTTCAGCCGTTCCGACTTTTCTTTCAGTTCTTCCTCAAAGGCAAATGGCTTTTGTACCTCGACTTTTGCGGTTTCAAGCTGCTCGATAGTTTCCTCCAGTTTAATCTGTGCGGCTTCCAACCGTGCGGGGAGCTTGGCAAGCTCGTTTTCAATTCGGGTCAGGTTTCCCAGAGGGTCAGAGCCTAATTCTACCTTGTATTTTGCCTGCCCGCAGAGGTTAAGGCAGTAATGAGTACCCACCGTATCATAGAAAATCTCCATTTTGAAACCACGATATGAGCCGATTTCGATAGGTGCAGACAAGGGATATTCCTTGCAAATCGCAATGAGCATTTCACCTGCGGCGGCTTTTTCAGTGTAGCTGATACCACGCAAGGTCATCGGACAGAACTTTTCCTCGCCCTGCGGTTTGTGCTGTTTGGCAAGAGCTGCGTCGGCTTCGTAGCAGACAATACGCTGTTCATACTCCGCAATGGTCTGGGGAAAGTGTTTGAGTATCCTGTCCTCAAGGTCGTAATGCTCGGATAGATAGCTTTGTTTCAGCACTTTGAGCTTGGAAACCTGAATGTCTAAGTCCATTTTTTCCTTAAAACGCTCGTCGCCTGTGGCAAGCATTTTGACCTCCGCAAAGGACAAAGCAACCTCGTCCACATCTTCGGCAGAACGGACAGGGCTTTTGCTCGTCATTATCTGGGATATGAATTTTTGTTTGCTTTCTACCAACTGATAGAGATAAGCGTCAAAGGTCTGCTCGGTTACATAGCGGTAAACCTCAACCTCTGGGAACATATTTCCCTGTCTTTCAATACGCCCTTGCCGTTGTTCAAGGTCGCTCGGTCGCCACGGACAGTCCAAATTGTGAATGGCTATGAGCCTGTCCTGAACATTCGTGCCTGCGCCCATTTTTGGGGTAGAGCCTAACAATACACGAACTTCGCCGCTTCGTACCTTTGCGAACAGTTCTTTTTTCTGTGCGTCTGAGGTCGCTTCGTGGATAAACCGTATCTGCTCGGCAGGGATACCACGGGCAACCAATTTCTCACGCACATCATCGTAGATGTTGAATGTGCCGTCATTCTTCGGAGTGGAGAGGTCGCAGAACACAAGCTGCGTAGCTTTTGTGTCGGCGTATTCCTCCCAGATACGGTACACATTGTCGATACAGGCGTTGACCTTGCTGTTCGGGTCGTCTGGCAGCATCGGGTCAATCATTCTCTGGTCGAGAGCAAGGTTGCGCCCGTCATTCGTGATTTTGAGCATATTATCAACATTCGGCTCTACAAGCCTTGCCCTGACTTTCTCAGCTCGGCTTGCAAGAGCAGCTACCATTTCGGTCTGTATCTCGCTCGGTTTGGTCTTGATATTGTGATAATTGACCTTCGGCACGGGGAGTTTTAACATATCGGCGGTCTGTATATCCGCCACCTCACGGAACATCAACATCAGCTCTGGCAGATTAAAAAACTTGGCAAAGCGTGTCTTAGCTCGGTAGTTTGTACCCTCTGGGGCAAGCTCCAGAGCCGTTACAGTTTCTCCAAAGGTAGAAGCCCAACTGTCAAAATGCTGTAAGCCGTTCCGCAGTAAGGTATCATACTGCAAATACCGTTGAACAGAATACAGCTCTACCATTGAATTGCTGATAGGCGTGCCTGTTGCGAATATTGTCCCTCGGTTGCCTGTGATTTCGTCCAGATAACGGCATTTCATAAACAGGTCGCTTGATTTTTGAGCTTCGGTCTGGGCAATGCCGCCGACATTCCGCATTTTCGTGTAGAGATACAAGTTCTTGTAAAAATGGCTCTCATCAATAAAGAGCCTGTCAATGCCGAGCTGTTCAAAGTCGATTACCGTGTCCTTGCGCTTGGTATCGTTGAGCTTGTCGAGCTTTGCTTTTATCCCTTTTCGGGTTTTCATAAGCTGCTTGACCGTGAACTGTTCTCCTTTGCTTGCCTGCACATCATCAATACCACGCTCAATATCATCGAGCTGCTGTTCGAGCTGTTCCCGTTGCCGTTCAATGCTCATCGGGATTTTTTCAAACTGACTATGCCCGATAATGACCGCATCGTAATCGCCTGTGGCAATACGGGAACAGAACTTTTTGCGGTTTCCCGTTTCAAAATCCTGCTTTCGTGTCACAAGGATATTGGCACTCGGATACAGACGCAGATACTCAGAAGCCCATTGACCGACAAGATGATTTGGGACAACGAACATCGCTTTATTGCAAAGTCCGAGCCGCTTGCTTTCCTGTGCGGCGGCTACCATTTCAAAGGTCTTTCCCGCACCCACCTTATGGGCGAGAAGTGTATTGCCGCCATAGAGGATATGAGCGATAGCGTTTACTTGGTGCGGTCTTAGGGTGATTTCTGGGCTGATGCCGCCGAAAGTAATATGACTTCCATCGTACTCACGGGGACGGACGGAATTAAAAGTGTCATTGTAATACCTGACAAGGCGGTTTCTCCGTTCTGGGTCTTTCCATATCCAATCCTGAAACGCCTGTTTGATTGCTTCCTGTTTTGCCTGTGCCGCCGTGGTTTCCTTTGCGTTGAATACAGCTTTTTTGTTTCCGTTCTCGTCATACACATAATCAAAAATACGGGTATCACGGAGATTTAGAGTATCCTCAATAATACGATAGGCGGAAGCCCTCTTTGTACCGTAGGTGCTGTCCGCCTTTACATTTCCGTAATCGGAACTCTTATTCTCAATAAACCAATCGCCGTTAATCGGGGTGTATCTTACCCTGATACGGCTTTGTGCATAGCTTGACGGAGTTAAAAGCTCCATTACAAACCTCTGAATATCCTCCTGCGGTATCCAAGTCGTACCCAGACGGACGGAGATTTCAGCCGCCGACAGGTCTTGCGGTATGACCTGCTTTAAGGCTTGTGCGTTGACCGCAAACTCTGGATTTTCCTTTGCTGCGGCTTGGGCGGTTATGAGTTTGGCTCTTACATTGCCAGACAAATACTCATCGGCAGTTACATACTGAGCAGGCTCGGTTGCGGGGATACGGAAGATAACGCCCTGCAAGTCCTTAATGATTTCTTCTTTCGGTTTGCCTGTAAGCTGTTCCATATAGGGCAGGTCAACACGGGCTTTTTCACCGATAGACAAGGCAAGAGCTTCGCTTGCGGTTTCAACGGAAGTAATTTCACGGTGGGGCTTTATCGTCCTTTTCGTAAACATATCCGCTTTTCTTTTGAAATTGCCCTCATCGTCAAGCACCTCCAGAGAACACAAAAGGAAGTAACTCTCGTCCGATGCAAAAGCGAGATAGTTTCCTCGGTTGTTGATTAGTCCGTACTGCTTCGTAAAGCTGTCATACAAACGGTTTAGATTTTCCTGTTCGGTGTGTATCAAATCATCTGGGTAATCCTCGGTCTGATACTCTATGAGTTTTCTCACGCAATCACGGATTTGGATAAGTCCCTTGATACGGTTTTCTGCGGTAACAGACGCCGCCGCAGGGGTCATACGGTCATCTTCTCTGAAATAAACCTTGCCGTCCACCAACGCATACGAGAAGTTTCGCACATTCGGGTCGGCGGGAATAGAAGCGTCCCGCCCGTCAGAGATTTCATCAAGCTCGTTTTCGTACTCTGGAATTTCTCCCTGAATGTTCTGAACAGCGTTATGAAGCAGCTCCGACAAAGGTATATCCTGATAGGCTTTGCAGGCGGAGTCAAAACCAAAGCGTGTGCTTTCCATTTTCATCTCGCCTAAAATCATCTCTGGGTGCTGCACAAAATAGCTGTTCATCGTAATACCGTTCTCATCGGTATCAAGGTGTACCCAATCTGGCTCTGTGTCAATCACTCGGTCACGCTTCTGCAAAAAGAGAATGTCGCTCGTAACCTCTGTGCCTGCGTTTGCTCGGAAAGTGTTATCAGGCAGTCGGATAGCTCCGAGCAGCTCGGCTCTCTGAGCAATATACTTGCGTATTTCGGGGCTTGCCTTATCCATTGTTCCCTTAGAGGTAATGAACGCAACAACACCGCCCGCACGAACTTTATCAAGAGCCTTTGCGAAAAAGTAATCGTGAATAAGGAACTTCTGGGCGTTGTAACGGCTGTCGTTGACCTTAAAATCGCCAAACGGCACATTGCCGATAACCACATCAAAGTGGTCGTCTGGGAGCTTTGTTTCTTCAAAACCCTGCACGGCAATATTGGCTTTCTGATAAAGCTGCTTTGCGATTTTTCCCGTAAGAGGGTCGATTTCTACACCGTGGAGCTTTGAGCCTGCCATCGTATCGGGGAGCAGTCCGAAGAAATTGCCCGTTCCGCAGGACGGCTCTAAAATACTGCCCTCGGAAAAGCCCAAACGCCCAAGAGCTTCATACATACCTTTGATTACAACAGGCGGTGTATAAAATGCTGTCAGGGTGGACTCCATTGCCGCACGGTATTCTTCTGTGGAAAGACTTGCATACAGCTCTTTGAACTCATCAGCCCACGCCGCATTGTTTTCGTCAAACGCCATAGACAGACCGCCCCAACCGACATACTTTGAAAGGATTTCCTGTTCTTCGGGTGTGGCAAGTCGGTTTTCAAGCTCCAACTCGTGTAAGAGATTGATAGCCGCCATATTATTACGGAACTTTTCTTTTGCGCCCCCGACACCCAAAGTATCCTCGGTAATGCGGTAATTGTGCCGTGGCTCTGAGGGAGCAGGGACAGGAGATACAGCCTTTTCGGGTTGTTTTTCTTCCTGTGCCTTACTGAGCAGACTGCGGATATAGCCGATTTTCTCAACACGGTTTATGGGAAAGCCCACGGCGTTTGCAAAGGTCATATCCCGCATTGACACATCACCGCTTATTTCGCTGATACTTTCAATGACATAGCGGCGGTTATCAATAAGGATTTCCTTGCCGATAAGGTCAGAGTTATCCTGTATATCGGGCTGTTCCTGTTGGCTTCGTTCCTCATCTTTCTGGGCGAACAGCTTGACGATGTTTTCGGCACTATTCAAGGTGTCGGCATATTCCTGTGCTTCTTCCTCGGTTTCAAAGGTCTGGTAAATGCCGTCCACATCGTAATATTGCCCGTCCTCTCCGTATGGTACGGTGTTATCCCGTATGATAAACGGGTCGGCAAAGGCATCGGAAGTCAGTTCTACGGTATAATGCGGAGTTTGTTTTTCCTCTGTTATATCTATGGCTGTCGGGCGGTGAGCATATAAAGTTTGCTCGGCTTCATCAAAGGTATCAAAGCCGCCTGCCGCAGAAGCAAAGCTGTTGTTGTCCTCATCGTAGCCGTAGTGATTAAAATATTTTCCGTTGGAAGCCTGCACAATGACAATATTTTCGTCATCGGACTTATAGTAAGCGACAATCTGCGGCTGCAAATCAGAAGCCTGCTGTTTATCCTCGACAGGGACAAACCAATCGCTTTCCGTTGCCATAATCTCCGCATAGAGCTTTTCGTCCTCTGGGGTGAGTGTTTTATGCTGCTCCAGATAAGGTACAAACACATCTCGTCCCCATTGCAGGCTTTCTATTTGTTCACGGTAGTAATCCTCGCCCTGTTTCTTCCATTCGGGAATAAACGGGCAATTCGGGGAAAGAGAGTATTCGTAAAAGTTTTTGATATGGGAGATAAGGTCGCCCTCGCCGTCGCCAATATCAAACCGTCCTTCATAATGGAAATCTTCGCCTCCGATAGTAGCGGTAATCTCAAAATCGGTCTTATGATACCAACCGACATTATCCTTGCTTTCACGCTCCCGATGCTGTTTTTCGTCCAGAACGCCAAGAAGATAGTTGCCCAGAGCAAAGCTCAAATCGGTATATCGGTCATTAAACTGCCTGTCATAAAAGGCGGGGTGTTCCGAAAATCCGATAGAGAACTTTATGCCGTCTGGCTTTTCTTCGGACGGTGTCTGAACACTCTGCTTTTCGGTAACGACTACTTTCAAATGGTCGTTAGCAGGGTTTTCCTTTAACTTTTCCTCAAAATCAGCTCGGCTGAGTTCCTTGCCGAACAATGGAAAGTCGGGATTACGCAGAGAAACAGCGTTTTCATCAAACGCCGCAATCTCATATTTGTCTGCCCCGATATATACAACATCGTCCTCGTGATAGACATAGCGGAGAGGATACAGCTCTATAAGCTCCTGTGAAAACCGCCACGCATTGCTGCGGCTGTAAACATCGGCGGTCTTTCCCTGTACCAAAGCAAGAAAATCAATGAGCTGCTGGACAGTAGCGGGGTCGCCTAAATGCTGTTCCATTTGTTCGGCGGTCACATCTGCAAGGTCGGTACGCTCCACATTTTCAAGCAGGTCTTTCTCATAACTGTCTAAATCACGGATAAAATCGGACAGCCGCAAAGCAAGGGTATCTCTCTTATCGGCAGGCGGAAGGTCACGGTTTGCGTCAATGAAACGCTGCCTTGCCATTTTCCTTTGTGTGTCGATTTCGTACTGCGGAGCTTCCTCGCTTTCGAGATAATCGGCGTAATGGTCTTTTTCCTTTTCATTCAGGTAGCGGTCATTCTTTATCAGCTCACGCAGCCGTTTTTCTACCTTTGCCCAAGAAAGAACAAGGTCGGGGTTTGCAGATGAGCCGTACTTTTCAATCGCAATGCCTTTCCCGTCGTGCCAAGTGTGTCCCTGCGTACCGTCTGGGAAATAATGCGTACCGCCGCCTGTGCCGTACTCTTTTTTGAGAAAATCAATATTGCCTTTGCTGTCCTCATTCTTTTGAAACTGACGGTAGATATGGTATTTACCGTTCTGAAAGCCGCTTCCTCTTTGGAGAACAGAGTCAATATCTTCCTGAGAAATAACAAAAGCAGAGGATTTTTCGTCCTCTGCTTCAGCTAACATTTCAATCTGTTCTTCTACGGTGGGGAGATTAACTGTGACCTGCTGTTCATCAGCGACATTTAGCTGTAAATCAGCTCGTTCAGTATCGTTTCCTCCGCTTGACTGCGGATATTGTTCATCAGTCCGACCCATTGCATCGGTGCTTTTTCTTTCAGTTCCTCCGTCACGCCCTGCTCCTTGCAAAGTTGTTTTGTCAGAAGTTCCAACCTCGTAAGAGCCGTCTGTTCCACCTCGTAAAGATGTTTGTTCAGCTCGCCCGATGTCAGCAGATTGAGGTAGGTCACTCGTTTGTGCTGCTCCAGATAATCCCTGTGCATCAAAGCGTATCTGCCAAGCTGAATTTCTGGCTCTGTCGGTAATGTTAGGTCGGGAATAAGATAATCCCCTTGTTTGGTGTATGTGATTTCGCTCATTATGATTACTCCTTTCGGCTTGTTCTCTGCCTACATCATAGCGTGTTTGAGATTGCGGCGCAAAGGTGCGATTTTGACTTTTCTCCGCAATTTGCACATCTCGGATAGTCTGAGAGATTTCCCTGAGTGCCATTTCAGAAATATCACTTGTAGCAATACCGAGGGCGTTGATAGTGGCGGGAGTATTAAAGTTAATGATTTCCGCAAAATCCTCACGCTCAAATACCGCTTCGGTATCAACACCGCAACGGCTCATCAGCATATATGCTACGCTGTTGACCGCAAGCTGTCGGTAAATGACCTCGATATTATACTCGTCAAGTTCCTCTAACAAACTGTCCTGCGTACAGGATTTGAGCTGCGGCATATAATCCTGCAAATTATCCTCAACTGCGTTTTTTGCCGTTTCCATCAGCACCGAAGCAAGGTCGGTGCTTTCCACATCGCCAAATCTGTCGGAAAGCCGTTCAATAACTGCCTGCTCGTATCGCTCACTCATCTGCCAAATCGGAACAGGGCGGCTGCCGTAATAACCCTCGTGCGTATCGGATATATCAAAATAGTATTTCAGCGTGTTCCTGCGACCTTTTAGGTCGAACACCGCAATACCTTTGCTGTCTTTGTTTACCCAACGCTTAAACTGCTTGTTCCAAGTTTCAAGCTGTGCTACCGCAACAGCGTCAGGGCGTTGAGCGTAAATCAAGAGCTGTTCATCAAATCGGCATTTATAGTTGCGGCAAGCGGCAGACAAAAAGCTCTGCCACGCCTGCGGATTTTTAGCAACCGTCACGCCTGTGCGCCGATACAGCTCTGTAATTAGCTGATACTTCGCAGCCATTCTTTGCACACCTCCTTATCGTTCTAAATCTCGGTTTTTGTGTTTACGGTCATACTCGCCGCATCGCTCGGCAATCTCAGCATACATTTTGTTACGCATTTCACGCTCAAAGGCTCGATATTCCTTTGCCTTTTCTGTCGGCTTGTACCATACGCTGTCCTTATCTGCTTTGTCCATCTGTTCGTATTTGTCGTCAATTTGGTCGGTATATTTTTTATAGATGGCGTTAGCAGCAGGACTTTCAATCGCATAGCGATAACGGTCAAGGCTTTTATGACTGCCACGGAGCTGTGCGTATTCATACAGCATACAGACGATTTCTCGGTCAAGTCCTGCCTGTCCTTCGGCGGCATAGATTTCTGAAAGGCTGTTACACCGCCAAGCGTGAAAGGGGGCAGTATCATTTGAACTGTGTGAGGACAGATATACACCGTCTTTCTTTACTGTAATACGGTTGATAAGCTCTGTACTCATTCAGCATTACCCCCGAAAAAGGAAATGACCTTGTTTGCCTTGATACTCTTTTGCAGCTCATTGATAATGCCGATGTCGGCTATGGTGATACCCTGTATCGCAAGAATATCGTCCATTGTCATAGCGGCAATCGATTTTTCATCAGTAAAGCCTGCTTCAAAGACCTTGCCAAGCACCTTGATTGCCTTTTGGTTGAGTGCCATTTTCAAAACCTCCTATCGTTCTAAATCTTTATGCTTTGGGGCTTTTGTTACCGTCTGCGGCTCTGTGGGCTTTGGCTCATAGGTCGCTCCGTTTTGTTCCATACGCTCGGCAAACTCGCAGATATGGAAAATGTTATTTCCAATCTCGGTATGATACTCGTCAATAAAACGGCAGGGGCGTTCGGTTTTTTCTCCCCACGATGATGTGATGATGATTTTGCCGCCGTCTGGGATACGAAACAGCTCTTTGTAATTTGGGTCGATAAATCGGATACCCTTTTCAGCTTTTTGGATATGCTTATCAAGCCATTCTTTCACAAAGCAATAGCAGTAAAAATTGTAATCACCCTTAGTCGGATTGCACCGAAACAGAAAGGCGTGTTTTTCCGTATCCACACGGAAACCGTACTCGGTGCAATAGCTTCCTGCAAATGCGCTTTCGGGATAATGCTTTGCAAACGCACTCATATCATAACGGTTGTGCAAAAGTCCCTTGTCCTCACGAAGTGAATTGATAACCTCGTCAAGCTCTTTCTTAAACTCGTCCGTTTTCCATTGTGGTCTTGTATCAAACCAAGTAGTGTAAAAGCCATACCCAGAAGATGCAAAATCTCCACGCAAGTGTCCGATATTACTTGTCTGTCCCTCAAGCTGCATACTCTGAGCGTAGGTGTATTTCTGTTCGGCAGGGGTTAAGGCTCGTATCTCCATATCAGCGTTCCTCCCGATTTTTCTGTTTTTTCTCTTTCTGCTGCTCCTTGATTTTTGCAAGAGCTTCCTTTGCCCAATCAGGCATACATTCGGGCTTGATTTCTCCTAACACATCATACCGTTCCCATCTGGATTTTTCGCCTGTGGCAAGGCAAGTACCAAAGACAGCGTTACCTCTGCCGCCTATTGCTCCATTGCCGCCGTCCGCCAAAACGAGCTGAAAAGCAGGGTGCTGATATTCATACCGTTTCGGCTCTGCATTGATAACGACAACCTTGCCGACAATACTGCTGCTGCGTTTGTCGGGAATACAATGGTCTTTCGTGAACACGGTATTGTCAAAAGCGAATTTGGATAATTCGGATTTGGTTTGCTCTATCTGGGACTGTACTCGCTGAATGAAAATCCCCATAGCTTCCAGATAATCGTCACAACCAACGCTTTCTGTTGCCCACGGCACACCAAACGGATTATGGTAGTCGCAGTAGCTTACAAGGAAAGGGTATTTATCGCTTTTATCTACACCGAAAACAACCTCTTTGTCGCCAATATAAATGCTGTTCACGACCTCATAATTGCCGAGCATTCGTTTTTCTTCACTCATTCGATTTCTCCTTTCGTTTCTTTTCCTCTTTCTGCTCGTCTAAAATCCTGCGGATACAGACATCGCAGAAAATAACAGACCTGTCCTTATATCGGGGATAAGGACAGGTCGTGCAGTCATATTTTCGTTTATCGCTCACGGTCATCACGGCTTTTCTGTTTTTTATCGGGCTGGTTGTAGGGCATACAGCACTCTCTTTGGTAGCGTTCATTCAGCTTTTCCCTCGCTTCCGATAACTGATTGCAGTAATATCCCCAAAAATAATCCGAGCCGTCCTTGCAGTACCAACACACATACGGGTTGGGGGCTTTGGCGTTATGACCGATGACAAGCTCGTTGTTCCCGATAGTACAGCTTTCGATGATTTCATAACCGCCGTTTATGCGTTTTTCTTCCATTTCACACCTCATTCCTTAGCGTATTTGCGGTATGCCTTTTCGCCTTCGGCACGGAGCCGCCTTACACGGGCGTTCCCCGCAAGCTCTGGATATTTTGCTTGCAGCTTACGGCGTGTTCTGCCCACGCTCTCAAAGCTCGGCAGACCGAGATATTTATACTGTTCCATTACTTCCGCAAAGGGCATTGCTCCTGCACCTTTCAAATAGGTGTTGCACACAATCAGATAGAGGGTCATATCATCGTTTCTTGCGTCCTCGTTCTTTTGCAGAATAGCCTTTACCTTAGCTTCAATGGTTTTCAGATTTTTCATAGATTGCCTCCATATATGGAAAGAGGGCGGCTTATCAACATAAGCCGCCCTTTTCCTGTCATATTGGGTTATTTCTTCTTTCTGTTTCGGATATTAAGCCATATTGCCGCACCGACGATAAACACTACAAGCACAATGGCGATAATGGTTTTAGCGTCCATAAATCAGTCCTCCTTTTTCTTTTTCTTGAAGCCGACAAAGCCGAGAACGCCTGCACCGATAACGGAAGCAGCCGCAAGGCTTACCCACAAGCCCAGATTAAAGTCATCGCCTGTTTTTGGCGTATCCCTGAACTCGTTGTGCATTTCAACAATCGTAGTAGAGTCTGTTTTGACGGTTGCCTGTTTGTCGGCAGGAAGGATATATCCTGCGGAAGCCGAGTCGCTGACTTCGGACACGGTGTATTCACCGATACGCAAGCCCTCAATAAAGATTTCTCCGTTCTTATCGGTCTTAAAGGTCTGGTCGTAGCCGTCGGGACTTGTCACACGGAAAGAGAAGCCCTCAACTTTACCGTCAGAGGAAGTCTTTACGATTTTGAGAGAGCCTTTCTGTGCGTCATTGATAAAGCCAACGCCTGCTTTGTTTTCTACGGTATAGGTCTTGCCGTTTTCCTCGATGGAAACGCCGTACACGCCATCATCAAGCACAAAGCCGTCTGGAGCTGTTTTTTCACGGACGAAATACTTGCCGTAGCGCAGCTCGGTCATTTGATAAACGCCGCCCTCAAGCTCAGTCATTTCGCCGCACAGCTCATCGTCTTTATCAAATTCGCCGTTGCCATTTGTGTCGGCATACACCTCAAAGACCGCACCTGTGAGCTTATTGTCGGGATAATCTGCGTCAACCTTAGTCAGTTCAATATTCCCCTTGATAAAGTAGTTCACAAGCTCGATTTCCACGACCTCATCAACTTTGCCGACAGTTACGGCGATTTCTTCCTCGGAGAGTACAAAACCTGTGGGACTTTCAATTTCACGGATTACCCAAGTGCCATACGGCACTTTTTCAAAAGAAAAACTACCATCATCGGCTGATGTGGTAGTCTGGATAGCATTTTCTTTTGTAAACTCCTCTGTACCTGTCTTAAAGATACCGATGACCGCACCGCCCAGAGCGTTTCCGTCCTCATCGGATTTCAGACCGCTTACCGAGCCGTAAATGATTTCATTCTCAATGGCTTCGCCGTCATTTGCGGAAAGATGAACAACTGCCGTGTCCTGACCTGCGTACTCAAAGTGGACAGGGTATTTCTGCTCATTCAGCACATAGGCGGAATTGGTTGACAGCTCTTTTACATAGTAGCTGCCGAACGGAAGGTCGCTATTGACCGTGCCTTTGCCGTTTTCGTCCAGAGAAATAATCTCAATCAGACCATCGGCGGGGATAACCTTACCGTCTGCGGCGGTAAGGTCTGTTTCTGCATACAATCCAAAGGTTACATCAAAGATTTCGCCGTTATTGCCAACACCGTAGGCTTCGTCTGTTTCAAGGCTCTTTACAAGGTCAATTTCCACACGCTGCCTTTCATTGTAGAAGCTCGTTTCGGTTTCGGTAACAGCAATATTCTGACCTGCATACACAAGCTCGACAGCGTGAATTTCGTCATTCAGCACCATTCCGTAAGGAGCTGTGATTTCCTTGACCTCATATTTGCCCAGATACAGCTCTTTGGATTTTGCAGTTCCGTCCGTGCCTGTGGTAATAGTGTCAACAACCTCTCCCTTAGAAGCTCTCAGCGTTCCGTCCAGAGTATAAATATCCTCGGCGGCGGTAATCTCATAAACCGCACCTTCAAGCCCCTGTACCGCAAATACGGGCTGATACATTCCGTTATTCTCAGAAACGGAAGTGAACACCTCACCAGACTTAGAAACGGTAATTGTGCCTTTCTGCGCCATATTGGAGCGAACTACCTCAATGACCGTAATGCCGCTTTCTTCGGCAGAGCCGTCCTGCGTTACATCAAAATAGACAGGCTCGGAGTTCAGAACATAGCCATACGGAGCCTGCACTTCCACGATTGAGTATCCTGTGCCGTATTCCAAAGTCTGCGGCGTAATGAGATAACCGTCTGCTGTGGTATAAAAGGTGTCAATGGTCGTCACTTCGGGATAAGTGAAAGTCATTGTCACAAGCTCACCGTTGGGGTCGTAAATCTGGAAGCCTGCGCCTGCATACGGAATGGTAGCACCTGTTTCCGCATCTTTCTTTACGATTTTGATATAGCTTTCAAAATTAGCGTTATTGATAAGATAGCGGTAGGTCTGACCGTCCTTGCTGATAAATACCTCAAAAGGCTTCATCAGCTCTCGACCTTCCCACCCAGAGGTCTGCTCCACGACATAAACACCGTAAGGCATATCCTTTGTTTGAGCAAAGCCGTTTTCATCACAGGTGAGTATATCTCGCTCGGTTTCCTTTGCGGCGTCATAGCTGCCTGCGGCTTTCAAATAGACCTCAAAGGTTGCTCCCGTTTCGGGTGTTTCAATCTGGGTTTCTCCGTCATCGGTGTGCTTGATAATGGCGATATTGCCCTTGATAATCTGCTCAGTCACATCGTTTGCGGTACTGTTGCGCTCTACGGTATAAAGCTCTGGCTCTGCGCCGATATGATGAATTGTAGTATCGAGCAGATAGCCCTCGGACGGGCTGATTTCTCGGATAGTCCAATCATCATCACAGATATAATAGTCTGTTGTAAACTGCCCGTTCTCGTCCGTAGTGTAGGTGTCAATCAGTTCTTCGCCTTTATAAATGCCGTAAACTGCACCTGCAAGAGAAGCGTCGCCCTGTGCCGTGCCTGTTTCCGCATCGGATTTCGTCACGGTCACATTGAACTTTTTGAGAATGTTCGTAAAGCTGCGGCTTGTAACCTTTTCCCATTCAATAGGAGCTGTCTGGCTTTCGGGAACAACATAGCGAATAGCCGTATCTACTTCCTCTACGGTGTAAGGTGTTTCGCCGCTGATTAGGACATTTTCAAATCTTGCCACACCGTTTTCATCGGTAACAGCATACTCATCAACGGGCAAGCCGCTAAGAGATGTGCCATAAAGGTGGAACTTCACACCCTCCACAAGATTGTCCTCAGAGTTTTTGATAATCTCCAGACTGCCACGCTTCAAGGTGTTGTTAAAGGTTACGGTAGCAGTATGACCGCTTACAATCGTTACCCTTTGAACGCTCTGCGGCTCGTATCGGTCAATGGACTGCTCTGTAACGGTGTAAACCCCCGGCATTAGCTGAACATCTACCGTACCGTCTGCGCCTGTGGTAACGGTTTTATTTACACCGTTTCCAGAAATATTGAAGCTAATGCCAGACACAACACCGTCCTCAGAGGTCTTTTTAATCTGTCCTGTGCCGTAGGTTTCCGTGTCGATTTTAAGATAGAAATATACGGGGTCGGAAGCTCCAGAAACCATCGTCTGTTTACCAACACAGCCCCAGATAAGCATTTCTCCGCAATCGAGATTGACATTTTTCTGTGCCGATACTGTTACGGGAGAAGTAATCATCTTATCACTCGTAAAAGTATATTTGTTGCCGCTTCTTGTTACGGAAATACCGCTTGCGGAAAACTTAATATCGGACAATGTGTTGTTGGTATCCTCAAGCGTCAGGCTGTATTTCTTTGTATCGGGATTGTATTTCAGCGTGTAGGTGTCCGCATTGCTCTGGCTTCTTGCTGCAAAGCTCGGAATGGTATAGTGTTTTGACATCTGCGACAAAATCCAGTTGTAGCATTTCTCGGCGGGTCTGCCTTTCAGGGAATAGTAGTAAGTGTCCCCGTCAATCCCGTTTGCACTCTGGCGGTTTGAGGGGCTTGTGCGGAGCTGCTGCTGATATTCCCAGATAATTGTCTGGGTCGCAAAAGCATAATCATCTACATTTGTGCCTGCAACGGGAGAGGATTTACCCTCGTGCCAGCCATACATCAAAGCCATCATAATACCGAACTGAGCGTCAGTCGGCAGGTTTTGAAAATACGAGCTGTTCTTTCCGCTTTTGGACACATAGGAATTGCCCGTGTTGAAATCAACGCCAGACTCCACGCAGTAAACCTGATGTGTTCCGCTATTATCTGTCATCAGATATTTTCGCTTGGCGTTACCTGCGTTAATGCTTTGCACGGTAATGTTGCCTTTACTGTCATAAACGATAAAGGAATAGGTCGCTTTGCTTCGGTAATACTCGCCGTCAGAGCCGACATAGTAATCGCCAAAGGAAGATGTGCAGCTTTTACCTTCCTCGCTCGTCCACGCAAAGGCAGACATCGGCAGAGCTGTTATCATCATCAGCAAGCAGAGAGCCGCCGACAGGATACGCCTGCCTTTCTTTGTAAACTTAGTTTTCATAGGCTGTTAAACCGTCCTTTCTTGATTTTGGGCATAAAAAATCCCTCTGTCTTTGAACAGAGGGAAAAGCCTGATAGCTGCTCACGCAAAGAGGAAATAAATCGAGTAGCTGCCGTTTCCTCTTGCTTCGCAATAAATATTAAAAGCTGTGATTTCATCAATTCCGTATGCGCCGAGATTTTCGACAGTATGGAATGTGATATAGCGTTCAAGGCTCTGCTTTAATGCTTCGCCCTGATTGTTCTGTGATGCCGTTACAGGTTTCCACCAAGTAGAATTACTCGGAGTGAGTGAGCTGTCTAAGGCAAGCCCCATATCCAGACCAATGCCGATACAATCTTCCTTGACCGTTTCAATGTCAAATTCATAATCATAGGCGGTTTTAGGCTTTGTATCTTCGGGAACTGTCTGCGGTGGTATCTCCGCAGGCGGCTCTGTTTTCTCTGGCTTTTCGACAGGAGCAGAGCTGCTTTCCGTTACCGCAGGTTTTGTTTCAGATACTTGATTTTTTCCTTGCGATACAGGCTCGTTCTGTTTTGAAGTTTCGCTTTCAACAGGCTCATACTCTGTAACTTTGGCATTGCTTTCAAGCTCAGTATCCGTTTTGGCACTTTCACTTTCTTTACTTTCCGAGAAAAAACTGCTTTCTGTGCTTTCTGTTTCGGCGGCGGCTTCTGTTTCCGCTACAAACTCATAATTATCACTTTCTTCGGGAGCTGTTGAAACATCAGCACAGCCGCTTAATGTCAATATCAGCACAAATAGCATTGCAATCATCTTTTTTCGCATAGCATAGACCTCCTTTGCGGCTTCATTATACGAAAAACCTCAGAAGCTCTCAAAGGTAGAAAATCTTTCAAACAAAGAGTTTTGCATATATTCCTTTTTCGGATAGTCTTGGTAGTAAAAAAGGGGGTGAGGTGTGGAGAGGGGGAAGCCGAAAAAGCGGCTATCCACGAAAACGGGCAGACCTCGCCCTCGGTGTGCGGCTATCGTTCCTGAGCTTTGTTTCGCTGCAAGTGTCGGTTGTAAAACTCCAACGCTTTTACAACAAAATCCGCTTCCTGTCCTTTGGGAACAGATTTAGGAATGAGTTTGGTTATCCTCTCGTCACGGAAAGCAGGCTTTTCCCTTTGATTGGGTTTTTCTTCCTCCATAATGCTCTGGATAACCTCGCCTGTCAGCTTACCCTCCTGCATAAACTTCTTCATTTTGATAGCCTGTGCAAGCGACGGGGTAGCGTCGTTGTAGCTCATAGCTTCAAGCAAGGTGTATTGCTGTTCTTCGGTCAGATAAGAGATTTCAACGGCAGGACGAAAAGCAATCTGCCTTTCATCTACCATTTGCAGGATTTCGGGAACAAGCTCGGTCAGACGGATAAAACGGCGGATTTGGTCTTGACTTTCTCCGACAAGTTCTCCTAATTTTTCACGAGAAGTCTTTTTTTCGGACTTCTGTGCCATTGGCACAGAAGTTAAATCATTCCTTTGTCCTTGCCTGTTCATCGCTTCAAGCCGCATTTTATAGGCAAAGGCTTTCTCACTCGGTAAAATCGTTGACCTCTGTAAATTGCTTTCTACCATTACAATAATGGCTTCATCACGGGTCAGCTCTTTAACCTCGCATTTCAGCGTTTCAAGCCCCGCAAGCTCGCAAGCCTTTTTTCTTCTGTGTCCGCTTACAAGCTCATACCGTCCGTCCTCTTTAAGCCGAACGGTAGCAGGGGTCATTACGCCGTTTCGCTTAATGCTCTCGACAAGCTGTTCCATATCCTCGTCCATTAAAACCTTGAACGGGTGGTCTGGAAACTCGTCAATCTGCGATAAGGGAATATCTCTGATTTTACTCAGCTTTGCTTCTGCACGGCTTTCATCTGTCTGAAAAAGGTCATCGTAAGCGGTCAGTTCGATTTTGGTTTCTCTGCTTCTCGCCAATCTCTGCCACCTCCTTTCCGAACTGCTCATAAGCTGCGGCAACCTTACCGCTTTTGTCATAAGCAAAAATGCTCTTGCCCTCTGCGGTAGCTTCCACCGCACGGATAGAATGCGGTATCTCAGTATCAAACACCTTGATTTTTTGACCGTAGGCACTTTTTACCGTTGCCGTGATTTCCTTAGAAATGTTGGTACGGGGCATTACCATAGTCATTAAAATACCGTCTATCCGCAGTTTGGGATTGATTTGTCGTTTTACCATTGACACAGAGCGAAGCAACAGCTCCAAACCTTTCGCTGAAAGGTAGTGCGGCTGTGTTGGGATAATCACGCTGTCTGCCGCCGCCAGAGCATTTATCGTTATCATACCGAGAGAGGGCATACAGTCGATAAGCACATAATCGTAATTCTTCTTAACCTCATTTACATAGGTTTTCAGAACACGCTCACGGCTCATAGCATTGATAAGCCTTACTTCAAAGCCTGATAACTCAATGTTGGACGGAAGCAGGTCAACGCCCTCGCTGTGGTGTATGATACCTTGCGAAACATCAAAAGATTTATCGTCTATGATGTTCTGCATTACGGTGGAGAGCGTTATGGGTATATCGTCAGGTCTGTTGTAGCCGAGTGCCATTGTGAGATTTGCCTGTGCATCGGCATCAATGAGCAAGACTTTCTTTCCTTGCTGTACCAGACCTACGCCCAGATTGACCGCCGTGGTCGTTTTACCGACACCGCCTTTCTGATTGGTCAGAGCAATCACTTTGCAATTTGACATTTGTGCGTCCTCCTTTCGCATAAATTTAGCCGCTTTGTCAAGGCGGCTATGTAAAAGAGTGAGAGAACGCAAAAAAGCCGCTTACTCTTAGCAAAATAAGAATAAGCGGCTATGTGTGATATGCCTTAAATATGTTCAATTTTCATTTTCTTAACAGGAGCGTTGACAACCTTGAAAATCAGCTCATCAACGCAGTCCGTGTATCTGCCTTCCTGTATCAGTCTGTTTTTCAGCTCTACAAGGCTATGTATTACCAACTGTCGCTCGTGGCTATCCAGATATGCGTGGTAGGTTTTATCTTTCATAACGAATACCTCCGTTTCATTTTTCATTATAGATATGTTTAAGAAATTACGCCATTGTGCCATCGCTGCCTGTACGCAATTTTCGTATTTGCTCATTAAACCTCTGGTGCTTGACAGACTTCACGGCAATTCCTATGAAATATCTGCTTACAAGGAAATCCAATAGATACTCTTTAGGGATTTGATAACGCTGTTTGATATAAAAGCATTTCAGCTCTTTTTTACCACACCAGCGACTAACCGAGTTTTTATTGTAGCCCGTAAACTGAGCTACCTGTTCAACCGACATAACATCTGGGTTGTTTTTTAGCAGTCGTTCATAATACTGCCGCATACGAATTAAATCCTCTTGTGTGAACACCTCATCAAAGGACGGAGCTTTTTTATCTCCGCCTTTTCCTTTGTAAAAGCCGTCTGGAGCTTTGAATAGCTCTGGGTAATCATCTCTGTCTTTCAAATACTGAATAACATCAACCGTCTTGATTTTGAAGCGGCGTGTTTTTTTGCCGCTATCTATGTTCGGCACAAGACCGCTTTCCAATAAAAACAAGCAGGTCTTTTTGCTGATATGACAGATACGGTACATCTGGTCTTTGGTTATGTATTCGGGGTATTGCTGCAAAATCTCGTTGCAATATTTTTCTGTAATCATCACTTACACCTCTTTGCGCTTTTTGGTCAACAGCAGAAGAAAGGTGTAAAAGTTCTCTCCAATAGTACTTTGAGAGTGCCTGAAAAGTAGGCGGGAAAAGGGGTTTTGTTCTCTCCTGAGTTCTCTCCGTTCTCTCCAAGTTCTCTCTTTTTTGCTTTTTTTGAGCCATTTTTGAAACCTATTCGAACTCACGGTTTTTTGCCGCTTTTCGCCGCTTTTGGCTCGGATTTTACCTGTAAATAAAGTAGTTTTTCTTGCATTATTTTCTGCTCCTTTCTAACACTTTCCATATCACATAACACATTCGAAATCGAATGACCTTATTGGTTGCCGTATTCCTTAAAACCATTGATTTTACGGGCTTTTTCGGTTATTATATTTGATAGCAGTACGGTTAGTTCTCTCCGATAGTTCTCTCGCATTTCGAACTGTCGGAAACAGCCGAAGCGGAGAGAAAACCATCTTTTTGCGGACAAGAGCATTTACCATTAAAATGGGGTATTTTTTCTCAAAATCCGCTAAAGTGTGTTGGGAGTAAAACACTCGAAATCAGGTAATCCCTAACGGGACCGAGGGTTCGAATCCCTCACTCTCCGCCAAAAAAGCAGGATATAGCAAAAGCTGTATCCTGTTTTTTGCTTTAAATTAAAAAGGGATTCGAACCCTTATAATCTTTTGCAAGACGAAGTCTTGTCAAAAGAA
>OGML01000154.1_pt1 | contig 74122 bp, 62 predicted proteins | sample 1572951 | NCBI WGS metagenome assembly OGML01 (sample SAMEA2581883, study PRJEB24529) | metagenome | biome: Human gut stool | place: China | collected 2011 | reverse complement strand
TGCATTAGCATGTAATTTAGATTTTTATGTAGAAAATGGCAAAATAGATAGAGTTTCACCTACTGTTGATTATCCAGTAAATAAGGGGTTTTGTTGTATAAAGGGTTTAAATTTAGACAAGCAACAAACTAAAATAAAAGCAAGAAAAAACCCTTTATTAAGAGATGAAAATGGTGAAATGAAAGAAGTTTCATGGAAAGAAGCATTTGAAACATTTGCTAAAAAAATGACAAGTATTCAAGAGAAATATGGAAAAGAAAGCGTTGCTTTTATTAGTACAGGACAAATGCCAACAGAAGATATGGCATTACTAGGGCATGTAGGAAGAAACTATATGGGTATTAATGGAGATGGAAACACAAGATTATGTATGGCTACATCAGTAGTTGCTCATAAACAAAGCTTTGGATTTGATGCGCCTCCATATACTTTAAATGATGCAGAGCTTTCAGATACTATAATTTTAATTGGAGCAAATCCAGTTATAGCTCACCCAGTATTTTGGGGAAGAATAAGACAAAATAAAGAAGCTAAAATAATAACAATTGATCCAAGAAAATCAGAAACAGCTATGAATTCAGATATATGGATAGACATTAAACCAAAGGCAGATTTAGTGTTAATGTATACATTAGCTAATGTTTTAATTGAAAAAGGATACATAGATAAAAATTACATTGAAAATTATACAGAAGGCTATGAAGAGTTTAAAAAACATGTAGCTAAGTTCACATTAGAAAATGTTGAAGAAGAAACAGGAATTTCAGCTGAAAGAGTATTAGAGCTTGCAGAAATAATTCATGCAGGTAAAAGAGTTTCATTCTGGTGGACAATGGGAGTAAACCAAGGATATCAAGCGGTTAGAACAGCTCAATCTATAATTAATTTAGCATTAATGACAGGTAATATTGGTAGACCAGGAACTGGTGCAAACTCTTTAACTGGACAATGTAATGCTATGGGTTCAAGAGTATTTAGTAATACAACAGGTTTATATGGTGGTGGAGATTTTGATAATCCAGTACGTAGAAAAGCTGTAGCTGAAGCTTTAGGAGTAGATGAAAGTGTACTTGCTACAAAGCCAACAATTCCTTACAATGCAATAATTGAAAAAGCAATTTCAGGTGAAATTAAAGGATTATGGGTAATTTGTACAAACCCAAGACATTCATGGGCAAATAATGAAGAATTTGAAAAGTGCGTTAAAAATCTAGATTTCTTCGTAGTTCAAGATATATATGAAGATACTCATAGTGCTAAACTTTGCGATTTATATTTACCTTCAGTTCCAGCAATTAAAAAAGAAGGTGTAATAATAAATACTGAAAGAAGGGCATCAAAGGTTAATCCTGTAATTCCAAAGGAAGAAGGAGAATTATCAGATTTTGAAATATTCTATAATATAGGTAAAGAACTTGGAATGGGTGATTTATTAAATGGATGGGAAACTCCAAGATCTACATTTGAATTATTAAAGAAATGTTCAAAGGGAATGCCTTGTGATATTACAGGTATAACTTATGAAATGTTAGAAGGACCAAATATGGAAGGTTCAAGAGGAGTTCCATGGCCATTTAGAGCTGGAGAAACTTTAGTGGAAGATGAAAGAAGATTATATGAAGATGGAAATTATTATACTCCATCAAAGAAAGCTAAATTCCATTTTGAAGATATAGCTGAAAATCCAATACAAACAAGTAAGGAATTCCCATATATATTTAACTCAGGAAGAGGAACTGTTGGACAATGGCATACTGGAGTTAGATCAAGAGAAATTGAAGCATCAGAAAGAATTTATTCTAAGGAATCTTATGTATTTATGCATCCAGAATTAGCTTTAGAATTAAATATAGTTGAAAATGAAAGAGTAAGTATTGCTTCTCAAAATGGAGTTACTAGAGATTTTACTATAAAGATATCAGATCATGTTAAAAAAGAACATTTATATGCTCCAATGCATTATATAGAAACAAATGCTCTTACTCCTTCAGTTTATGATCCATATTCAAAGGAACCATCATTTAAAACAGTTGCAGTAAATATCATTAAAAAATAGAGGGTGACTAAAGATGAAAAGAATAAAAATAGATAGAGATAAATGTGTAGGATGTTTAACTTGTACAACAGCATGTATAGTATCTCATGATGCAGAAGATACAAGAAGTAGAATAACAATAGATAGTAATGGGAAATATGCACCTATTTTTTGTAGACATTGTGATAGACCAGAATGTGTTTACACTTGTATGACTGGTGCTATGAGTAAAAATAAAGAAACTGGATTAGTAGAATATGATAAAAATCGTTGTGCTAGCTGTTATATGTGTATAATGGCATGTCCATATGGAGTTTTAAAAGCTGATAAGAGAAGACAAAAAGAAATAATGAAATGTGACGCATGTAAGGATAAGGGAAGCCCACAATGTGTAGCTAAATGTCCAATGGCAGCAATCACATTAGAGGAGGTAACAGAATAATGAGATATGTTGTTATAGGAGCCTCTGCAGCAGGAATTAGTGGAGCTAAAACTTTAAGAGAATTAGACAAAGAGGCTGAAATAATACTAGTATCTAAAGATGAAAATGTATATTCAAGATGTATACTTCATCATTATATTTCAAATCACAGAGATGTTGATGCATTAAACTTTACAAGTAAGGATTTCTTTGAAGAAAACAATATTACTTGGATGAAAGGTTTAGAAGTTAAAGCATTAAATGATGCAGAACAAACATTAGAATTATCAAATGGAGAATCTTTAAGATATGATAAATTATTAGTCTGTAGCGGAGCATCTGCATTTGTTCCTCCAGTTCCAGGACTTAGGGAAGGGAAAAATGTAGTTGGTTTAAGAAACTTAGAAGATGCAGTTTTAATAAAAGAACAAGCTAAAAAAGTTAAAAATGTAGTTGTTTTAGGTGCAGGGCTTGTTGGAATAGATGCAGTTAGTGGATTATTAGGACAAGGATTAAATATATCATTAGTTGAAATGAGCAATAAGATACTTCCATTACAATTAGATAAGCATGCTTCTGATGTATATGAAAAAGAATTCAATAAACAAGGTGTTTCTTTAAAATTAGATGTTAAAGCTGAAAAATTACTTTTAGATGAAGAAAATAATCCAAAGGCATTAGTATTAAATACAGGAGAAGAAATTCCTTGTGAATTAGTTGTAGTTGCTACAGGTGTTAGATCTAATATTGCATTTATGGAAAATAGCAATGTTGAATGTGATAGATTTGGATTAATAATAGATGCAAAAGGTCAAACTAATGTTGAAAATGTATATGGTGCTGGAGACGTTACAGGAAGAAATCCAATATGGCCTACAGCTGTAAAGGAAGGTATAATTGCAGCACACAATATGCTAGGAAAAGAAATGGAAATGACTGATTTCTTTGGAAGTAAAAATACTATGAATTTCGTTGGTATAGCTACAATGTCACTTGGTATGGTAGAGCCAGCAGATGAAACATACATAGTAGAAACTAAAGCTGATGAAAAGAATTATAAGAAGATAATTCATAAGGATGGTAAGATTTATGGAGCAATAATTCAAGGAGATCTTTCTTATACAGGAGTTTTAACTCAGCTTATAAAAGCAAATATTGATGTATCAAAAGTAACAAAGAGCTTATTTGATATAGATTATTCAGATTTCTTTAATATAGAAAAAAACTTTGAATTTAGTTATAAATAATAAGTTTAATATTTAAGCAAAAAGCTAAAAATATATTTTATAATATTTAATTATTAAAAGTTATATAATAAAATATTATAAAAATAAAAAGATTAGAGGAATAAGGAGAAGAAGTTAATGTTTAAGAGCCTTTTTCCTCTAATATTATTAAATTAAATAAGGAATATTTTATAAATAAGCTTAGAAAATTTAAAATATATAAATAAAGGTAAATTAAGGGATGAACTAAATGTCAAAAGTAATAAATATTGTGGGCTATAGCTCAAATGTTGGTAAAACACTTTTAATTGAAAATTTAATAAAAGAACTGAAAAGCAGGGGATATAGTATAGCAACTATTAAACATGATGTTCATGGATTTGATATAGATAAAAAAGGAAAAGATACATATAAGCATAGAGAAGCAGGTGCAGAAACAGTTGTAATTTCATCAAAAAATAGATTTGCAATGATAAAAGAATTAAATGAAGAAATTGAATTTACACAAGAAGAAAAGACTAAAATACCTCACAGCATAAGAACTTTAATAAGCAAGATGACTGAAAAATCTCCTGAAGATAGATACCAAAGTGCAGAAGAAGTAATAGAAGATATAGATTACATAGAAAAAAATATAGATTTAGATATAAACCTAGAGGAAATAAATTATCTAGGTAATGAGGAATTATTGGCTCAAGTTTGGCAAAATATAATCGGAAATGCACTTAAATTTACAAATCCTAATGGAAAAATTAAAGTTTTTATGGAAAGTAATGATAAGTATATAGTTATTGATATTATCGATAATGGAATTGGAATTGATGAAGCAACCCAAGCTAGAATCTTCGAAAAATTTTATCAAGGAGATAAATCTCATACTATTAAAGGTAATGGCTTAGGGCTTGCATTAAGCAAACAAATAATAGAATTACATAATGGTTCTATCAGCGTTTCGAGTCAAAAAGATAAAGGTTCAAAATTTACGATTAGTTTACCAGTTTAGTTTATAAATAAATAATTATTTTATACTTTTATATATTACCTTAATAAATTTAAATTAAATTTTTATAGAGGAGAATATATATGAGAAAAACAAGTAACAGCGTGCTTTCGCAATATCGGGGTGCGTTAATGGGAATATCCATCATATTGATTATAGTTTTTCATTTTACGGATGACTGTCATTATTACTCCTATCATTTTAGTGGCTGGATTTCCTTCTTTTGGAGATATATTTCATCATCAAGTGTGGATGCTTTTTTATTCTTTTCTGGTCTGGGATTATATTATTCCATGAAAAAAAGATCAGATGTTAGAAGTTTTTACATAAGAAGATTAAAAAGAATTCTGATTCCTTATTGCATCGTAGCCGCACCCTCTTATATTTTATTAGATGTCTGTGTAGATAAAACAGGATGGGGAGAAGCCATAAAAGACTTCACATTTATCACATTTTTCAGTGATGGAGACAGGCTTTACTGGTATATTGGACTTATGCTGTTATGCTATCTGATTTATCCCTATATCTTTCAGATTGTGGATAGCGCACGGGACGCAATAGATGGAGAGATCCGGCTGATTTCCATGGTAAGTGCTGTTACAGTATTAGCACTTGTAATTGCATTATATGAGAAAGATATGTTTGGAAATGTGAATATTGCTTTGCTTCGTCTGCCTGTTTTTATAGCGGGCTGTTTTTATGGCAGATCCAGTTATGAAAAAAGGGAAAGTTATTGGAAATGGTTGATTCTTTTTGCGTTATCCGGCTATTTGCTCACCATGCTTCCAAGTGGATCTCCTATTTTTGCAAGGTATGTGACCGGAATTTTTAATATCTCATGTTGTGCGGGAATTGCCTGGATCTTTTCCCAGTTATCTATGCGCCCGGTTATAAGAATACTGGAATGGTTTGGTGCTCATTCGCTGGAATTGTATCTGGTACATGTTACCATACGAAAATTTATGAAGGGAGCAGCATTTCATACATGCCATCTGCGTTACGAACTGGTGCTGGTATGCAGTTCCATTGTGATTGCATGGATACTTCAGATCCTTGTCCGGTATATAACAGATCATTTGCTTAAGGAAAAGAGGTAAGACATATGACCCTACAGCAGTTACATCAGGTAATTACGATTGCAGAAAGCCGTTCCATGAACGAAGCATCCCGAAAATTGTTTGTCTCACAGCCCAATCTGTCTGCGGTTGTGCGCGAACTGGAAGAAGAAGCAGGAATCACCATTTTTATCCGGTCCAACAGGGGAATCGTGCTTACACCAGAGGGAGAGGAATTTATCGGATATGCCAAGCAGGTCGTGGAGCAGTATCATTTGCTGGAATCCCGTTATATTTCGTCTGCATCCAAAAAGAAATTTTCCGTGTCTATGCAGCATTATACCTTTGCGGTCAAGGCATTTGTGGAAGTGGTCAAGGCGGTGGGAATGGAAGAATATGAATTTGCCGTGCATGAGACACAGACGAATCAGGTAATCGAAAATGTGCGCAACATGAAAAGTGAGCTGGGGATTCTTTTCCTGAGCAAATTTAATGAAGCAGTACTCCAGAAACTTTTCAAGGAAAATGATGTGATTTTTGAAGAACTGTTTACCTGTGACACCTATGTATATCTGTGGAAAGGACATCCGCTGGCACAAAGGGATGTAATTTCTATGAAAGAACTGCAGGAATATCCATGTCTGGTGTTCGAACAGGGGAAAAATAATTCCTTTTATTTTGCCGAAGAGATGAAAAGTACCTATGAATATAAGAAGATGATCCATGCGGATGACCGGGCGACCATGCTGAATCTGATGGTTGGGCTGAATGGTTATACGCTCTGTTCCGGGATTATCTGTGAAGAATTAAACGGAAATGATTATGCGGCAGTGCCGCTGGCGGAGAGCGAAAAGATGCGGATCGGCTATATCCGGCACAAGGGGATAAAGGTCAGTCCGATCGGAGAATTATATGTGGATATTCTGAAAAAAAGTGGGAAACCACTTTGATAAAAATAGTTTTCATCAAAAAATGCTTGTTTTGGTGATTGGAAAGGCAATTTTTTGGAGAAATTGCATAAGATAGCAGGTATAAATATAAATACACGAAAAAAAACGGTAAGAATCTGATGGAAACGGTTGCGCGATTACCGTCATTATGCAGGAAAAACCGGAGAAATGCGAAGTTTGCATAACTTTGACAGATGAGAAAAAAAGTGGCATAATCTTTTCTAAACTTGGGGATGATAATAAAAGTATGTTGTTTAAAGGTAGAAAGAGGTGTTGGATTATGTATGAAACTGTTAAAGTAATTCGGTTATCAGATATGGATGAAGTTAAGGATTTTGTACGTGCAGCAGGTGGTTGTGATTTTGATATTGATGTAAAATGCGACAGAACATTCATTGATGCAAAGTCATTGCTTGGTATGATTGGACTTGGCGTAAAAAAGAATCTTCAGGTTTGCTACGGTGGAAAGAATGAAAATTTCGAAAACGTAGTTGCTAAATTTGCAGTGGCATAATACAATTATTATATCGTGACTATGGAACTTTAAGTCCCGCTCCGTATTCCGGAGCGGGGCTTTTTATTGTAAAATAATGGAACAAATAAAAACCCGCTTCATACAACAGGAAAATACCCGCGGGAGAAAGGAGGTGTACATGCAGGAATTACATATCTCTGTGAGAAATCTGGTAGAGTTTATTTTCCGGGCAGGAGATATCGATAATCGTGCCGGAAAGTTGGCGAGTGCAGAGGCCATGATGGAAGGCAGCCGTATCCACCGGAAAATTCAAAAAAGCATGGACGCCTCCTATCAGGCGGAAGTACCGCTGAAAATTGAATGGAAAGCCAACGATTACGTACTGGTCGTGGAAGGACGTGCAGACGGAATCGCCTATGGAAAATTTCAGCCGGATCTGCCGGCTGCGACGGAGTCTGTGCTGCAACCGGAGAAGGAGTTTGCGGCAGAAATCCCTCCGGAAGAAGAAATCAGCTTCATCGATGAGATCAAGGGTGTATATAGAAACGTTGCGGCAATGGAACAGCCGGTCTACGTGCATAAAGCCCAGGCAATGTGCTATGCGTATATCTATGCGAAACAGAACCGTCTGGAGCGGATCGGCGTGCAGATGACCTACTGCAATCTGGATACGGAAGAAATTCGGTATTTCCGGGAAATTTATACATTTGAGACACTGACCGTGTGGTTTACGCATCTGATCGAAGATTATCGGAAATGGGCAGACTGGCAGATCGCATGGAAAAAACAGCGGCAGGAGAGTATTCATACACTTGAGTTTCCATTTTCCTACCGGCAGGGACAAAAGAAGCTGGTTGCCGATGTTTACCGCACCATTCTGCGGGGAAAGAATCTGTTTATCGAGGCACCGACCGGTGTGGGCAAAACAATTTCCACAATCTTTCCGGCGGTAAAAGCAGTGGGAGAAGGGCTGGCAGACCGGATCTTTTATCTCACGGCAAAGACGATCACGGCAACCGTGGCAAAAGAAACATTCGCCCTGTTGGAAGAACAGGGATACCGTGCCAAAGTCATCCAGATCACAGCCAAAGAAAAACTCTGCCTGTGTGAAGAGATGGACTGCAACCCGGTAAACTGTCCATATGCAAAGGGGCATTTTGACCGGGTGAACGATGCGGTGTTTGATCTCTTGCAGAAATCCAACCTGTTTACCAGAGAGGAAGTTTTAGCGCAGGCGAAAGAATATCAGGTGTGCCCGTTTGAGATGAGTCTGGATGTGGCAACCTGGGCGGACAATATTGTCTGTGATTACAATTACGTATTCGATCCGAATGTATATCTGAAACGCTTTTTTCAGGAGGGGATAAAGGGAGACTATCTGTTCCTGGTGGATGAGGCACATAACCTCGTGGATCGCAGCAGGGAGATGTACAGTGCCGATCTGTACAAAGAAGACGTGCTTGCAGTGAAGCGGATCATGAAAGCGCACAGCCGCACGATCTGCCGTATCCTGGACAAATGCAACAAAGCCATGCTGGAAATGAAACGTGAGTGTGAGCACTACCAGATTCTGGACAGTGTGGGAACGTTGACCTTCCACCTTATGCGGCTGGCCTCCCAGATGGATGAATTTTTTGAAAAACCGCGGGAATTTCCGGAGAAGAAAACGGTGCTGGATTTTTACTTTGCGCTGCGCAATTTCCTGAATATCTATGATCTGGTGGATGACCATTACGTGATCTACAGCCAGATGACGGAGGAAGGTCAGTTCCGGATCCGGCTCTTTTGCGTAGATCCGTCGGTCAATCTGCAGAAATGCATCGATAAAAGCAATTCTACGATCTTTTTCTCCGCAACGCTCCTGCCGATCGGATACTACAAGCGGCTACTTTCCACGGACGAGGATAACTATGCCATTTATGCGCAGAGTACGTTTGCCCAGACACAGAGACTTCTCGCATTTGGCCGGGATGTGAGCACAAAATATACGCGGAGGAACAGAAAAGAATACGAAAAAATCGCGGACTATATAGGTGCAGTCACAGAAGCACAGCAGGGAAATTACATGGTGTTTTTCCCGTCTTATCGGCTGATGCAGGAGGTATATGAGGTCTTTGCCGGGAAGGCGGCCGATTCGTGCGAGATTCTGATGCAGCATAGTAATATGAAAGAACACGAAAGAGAAGCGTTTTTGGAAGAATTTGAAAAAGAGCGCCAGGGGACACTCGTTGCGTTCTGTGTAATGGGTGGAATTTTCGGGGAAGGCATTGATCTGAAAAACGACCGGCTGATCGGTGCCATCATCGTGGGAACCGGACTTCCGCAGGTCAGCGATGAACGTGAAATTTTAAAGAATTATTATGATGAGCGGGGATTGTCCGGATTTGACTATGCGTTCCGCTATCCGGGAATGAACAAAGTCCTGCAGGCAGCAGGGCGCGTGATCCGGACCAGCGAGGACCGCGGCGTGATCCTTCTGCTGGATGAACGTTTCCTGCAGCGCGAATACGGAGCGCTTTTTCCGAGAGAATGGGAAAAGAGAAGCGTCTGTGGTCTGCCGCAGCTGCGGGAAGAAGTGAGCCGGTTCTGGTCAGACGTCCGGGAGGAGCTTTAAAAACTCTTCGGTGGAGGCAGAAACCGGAAGGGTAGGGTTTAACGAAGCCACCAGCTGCCGCTGCGGGATCGTTTCCTGCGTGCGGACGAGGAAGAGATCCTCCGGCTTGTGTTTCAGACAAAAATCCGGGATAAAAGCAATTCCAAGACCGATGCGGGCCATGTCAATGAGCAGATCGTTGCTGCTGAGCTCTACCTGAGGCAGCAGTTCCAGCTGATGCTGCAGGAAAATGTGGTGCAGAAACTCACTCGTTGTGCTCTTGCGGTCTAACATCATGAGAGGATAGGTGCCAAGCTCCGAGAAAGGAACGATGCGGTCCGCCAGATCAAAATATGCCGGATTGGCGACGAACACATCCGAGAAAGAGCCAACCGTTTTCTGAATATAGGAAGGATTCAGATGCGGGTTTGGAAAATTTGTGATAATCAGATCTACCCGGCGCTGCTCTAACAGGTCTACACAGCCCATCGAGCTGGCATTGGTGATTTTAATCGGAACATCCGGGAATTTCCGATGGAATTTCTGCAGATACGGCAGCAGAAAATAGCGGCAGATCGTGTCGCTGGCACCGATATGCAGCTGTCCTAAACCAAGAGAGCCGGATTCTAAAAGCTGGCTTTCGCCGCGTGAGATCAGATTCATGGCAGGTTCCACATGTTTCAGAAGCAGAGCACCGGCAGGAGTCAGCTGCACTTTTTTTGTGCTGCGGATAAAAAGCGGCTGTCCCAGCTTGCGCTCTAATGTTTTGATAGACTGGCTTACCGCTGACTGGGAGATAAACAGCTTCTTACTTGCATCCGAAAATGAGAGAGAGCTTGCAACATAATAGAAAACCTTGTATAATTCATAATTGATATCCATCGATCATATCCTCAGTAGTATAGTATAGTATAGTATAGGATATATTATATACCTTTCACAAAGGAGAGAAAAGGAGATTATCATGAAAAAGGGAATTTTGAAAACCTTATGCGGATTGATGGCGGCACTCATGCTGCTTGTGTTCGCAGGAACACCCGTTACAACTCAAGCAGCAAAACTGCCATATTACATTAAAATCAATCGTCAGCAGAACTGTGTGACCGTATATGCACTTGATTCCAAAGGCAAATATACCAAACCGGTCAAAGCATTTGCCTGCTCTGTCGGTGTCAACAATGCCACCCCGACAGGAACATTTTCGATTCCGGCAAAATACCGCTGGCATACACTTATGGGCGGTGTGTACGGACAGTATTGCAGCCGTATTCACGGTGGTGTGCTGTTCCACTCTGTGTTTTACAGTTCACAGGATCCGAGCAGGCTGGCATACAATTCTTATAACCGTCTGGGACAGACGGCATCCCACGGATGTGTCCGTCTGAATGTGGAAGATGCCAAGTGGATCTATGACAACTGCCCGGTAGGAACCAAAGTAACCATCTATGACAGCAAAGATCCGGGACCATTGGGCAAGCCTACCCCGATCCGTATTGATGTAAACAGTCCGTACCGCGGATGGGATCCGACCGATCCGGATCCGAGAAATCCATGGCTGAAACTTCGCCCGACGATTAAGGGAATCAAGAATAAAACCATCGAGAGAACAAACAGCAAAGTAGATCTGAAAAAGGGTGTGAAAGCTACCGATTACAGAGGTAAGACACTTAAATTTACCGTTTCCGGAAAAGTCAATGCGGCAAAGACCGGAAAATATAAGATTACATACACCGCAAAAGATGCCAAAGGAAACAAGACCCAAAAGAGCATCGTAATTACCGTAAAAGATACGAAAGCACCATCCATCAGCCTGAAGCGAAAGACACTGACCTACAATAAAGCCGTTTCCAAAGAAAAACTGGTTTCTGCAATTAAGGCAGATGTAGTGGCAAAAGATCTGGGCAAAAAACTTGCGTCAAAATATGTTTTCGTGGATGCCAGAGAAGCACATAAGGCAGTTACCGCTATGGAAAGAGGAACCTATGGAACTTATAGCGTGACCGTATATGTCAAAGATACGGCAGGAAATAAATCCAGAAAGCTGAAAGTAAAGATTAATTTTGTAAATCCAAACCCGGGTACCGATCAGCCGGATCAGCCGGAACCGGACACTCCGGGCGTTGTAACGGACAGTGCAATTACCGCACAGTAATTTCATAAGAACAGGTAATAGATATCGTAAGCGATATTAATTTTACTTAATTGTCAACCCATGATACAATAACATAAAGATCAATAGAATGCCCCCAAATGCAGGGGGCATTCCGTTTCGCAAAAGAAGGAGGTAAATCCAATGGGCAATGTACGTCGTGTGTACGTAGAAAAGAAACCGGATTTTGCCGTAAAGGCAAAAGAATTAAAACATGAGGTAAAGCATTATCTCGGAATCGCTGCAGATCAGGTGCGTGTTCTGATCCGTTATGATGTGGAAAATGTATCGGATGCCACTTACCAGAAGGCATTGCAGACGGTATTTTCCGAGCCGCCAGTGGATGATATTTATGAGGAGAACTTTGACGCAGAAGGCGGAAACGTATTTTCCGTAGAATTCCTGCCGGGACAGTTCGACCAGAGAGCGGATTCCGCAGAGCAGTGCGTGAAGCTTTTAAATGAGGATGAGGAGCCGATCATCCGCAGCGCGACGACCTATGTGATCAAGGGTGACATCACAGAGGATGAGTTAGAGGCGATCAAAAAGTATTGTATCAATCCGGTAGATTCCCGTGAGACCGGTATGGACAAGCCGGATACCCTCGTACAGAATTTCGATGAGCCGGCAGACGTGGCAGTTTTCGACGGATTTATCGACATGGCAGAAGCACAGCTGAAGGAACTGTACAGCTCTTTAAATCTTGCCATGACCTTTAAGGATTTCTTACATATCCAGAATTACTTCAAAAATACCGAGAAGCGGAATCCGTCCGTGACAGAGATCCGCGTGCTTGATACTTACTGGAGTGACCATTGCCGTCATACCACCTTCTCGACAGAACTGAAAAATGTGAAGTTTGATGAAGGATTTTACCAGGCACCAATCAAAAAGACTTACGAAGAATATCTGGATACCCACAAGAAACTGTATGCGGGACGCGATGACAAGTTTGTCTGCCTGATGGATCTGGCACTGCTTGCCATGAAACGTCTGAAAAAAGAAGGAAAACTTGCAGATCAGGAAGAATCTGACGAGATCAATGCATGTTCCATCGTGGTACCGGTGGAAGTAGATGGAAAGACAGAGGAGTGGCTTGTAAACTTTAAGAATGAGACACATAACCATCCGACCGAGATTGAGCCGTTTGGTGGTGCTGCTACCTGTTTAGGCGGAGCCATCCGTGATCCGCTTTCCGGAAGAACTTATGTGTATCAGGCAATGCGTGTGACTGGAGCCGCAGATCCAACCGTATCCGTAAAAGATACGATTGAGGGTAAGCTGCCACAGAAGAAGATCGTGCGCGAGGCAGCCAGAGGTTACAGCTCTTATGGAAACCAGATCGGACTGGCAACCGGATATGTCAAAGAAGTTTACCATCCGGATTATGTAGCAAAACGTATGGAGATCGGTGCTGTCATGGGTGCCGCACCGAGACGTGCCGTGCAGAGACTGACCTCTGATCCGGGAGATAAGATTATCCTTCTGGGCGGACGTACCGGACGTGACGGTATCGGTGGAGCAACCGGATCTTCCAAGGCACATAACACACAGTCTACGTCTGTATGTGGTGCCGAGGTACAGAAAGGTAATGCACCGACTGAGCGTAAACTGCAGCGCCTGTTCCGCAGAGAAGAAGTCAGCCATATTATCAAAAAATGTAACGATTTCGGTGCCGGCGGTGTATCGGTAGCCATCGGTGAGCTTGCAGACGGACTGCGCGTGAATCTGGATAAAGTACCGAAGAAATATGCTGGTCTGGATGGAACGGAGATTGCAATCTCCGAGTCTCAGGAGCGTATGGCAGTTGTTGTTGCTCCGGAAGATGTCGAGCAGTTCCTTGCTTATGCAAAAGAAGAAAACCTTGAAGCAACCGAGGTGGCAGTTGTTACCGAGGAGCCGAGACTGATCTTAGAGTGGAGAGGAAAAGACATTGTCAATATTTCCCGTGCATTCCTCGATACCAACGGTGCGCATCAGGAAGCAGATGTCGAAGTCGAGATGCCAAAAGAGGAAGACAACTTCTTTAAAAAGATCGAACTTCCGAAAGTTGCAGATGCATTACAGAAAAACGACAACAAATCAGCATGGCTTGCCATGCTTGCGGATCTTAATGTATGTTCCCAGAAGGGACTTGTCGAGATGTTTGACGGTTCCATCGGTGCGGGAAGTGTCTACATGCCATACGGCGGCCGCTATCAGCTGACCGAGACACAGAGCATGGTTGCCAAACTTCCGGTTCTGAAAGGAAAATGCGATACCGTAACCATGATGTCCTACGGATTTGATCCGTACTTATCCTCCTGGAGTCCATACCACGGATCGGTATATGCCGTACTGGAATCTCTTTCCCGTATCGTGACCGCCGGTGGTGACTACAGGAAAGTACGCTTCACCTTCCAGGAGTATTTCCGCAGAATGAGTGAAGATCCAAAGAGATGGAGTCAGCCGTTTGCAGCACTGCTCGGTGCATTTGATGCACAGATCGGTTTTGGTCTGCCGTCCATCGGTGGAAAAGATTCCATGTCCGGAACCTTTAACGATATTGACGTGCCTCCGACACTTGTTTCTTTTGCGGTTGATGTGGCAAGAGAAAAAGATGTCATCACACCAGAGTTGAAAGAAGCAGGAGATAAGCTGGTACTCTTTACCATCGAAAAGAACGAATATGATCTGCCGGTATACGAGCAGGTAATGAAGCTGTACGATAAGATCCATGAACTGATTGGCAGGGGCGCAATCCGCAGTGCCTACGCACTGGACGGAAAAGGTCTGGCAGCAGCAGTCAGCAAGATGGCATTTGGTAACAAATTAGGTGTCACCATTGCAGAGGATGTCACAGCAGAAACATTATTTGCACCGGGATTTGGTAATATCGTTGCAGAAGTAAAAGAGGAGTTTCTTCCTATTATAAAAGAAGCATCCGGAGTTGTTGTCGGTGAAGTGAACGATGCACAGAAATTTGTATACAAAGAAATGTCACTTTCCATGGAGGAAGCAATTGCAGCCTGGACCGGAACACTCGAAAGAGTCTTCCCAACCCGCGCAACCGAGGGCAAGGAAAAAGTGCAGAGTGATGTATATGATACCAAGAATATCTATGTATGCAAGAACAAAGTCGCAAAGCCGACCGTATTCATTCCGGTATTCCCTGGAACAAACTGTGAGTACGACAGTGCGAAAGCGTTTGAGCGTGCAGGTGCCAATACAATTGTAAAAGTATTCAAGAATCTGAGTGCAGCAGACATTCGTGATTCTGTCGATGAATTTGTCAAGGCAATCAACCAGTCACAGATCATCATGTTCCCGGGTGGATTCTCCGCAGGAGATGAGCCGGAAGGATCTGCAAAGTTCTTTGCAACGGCATTCCGGAATGCAAAGATGACCGAGGCAGTAAGCAGACTGCTGTCAGAACGTGACGGACTGGCACTTGGTATCTGCAACGGATTCCAGGCGCTGATCAAACTGGGACTTGTTCCTTACGGACAGATCCAGGCACAGAGTGCGGATTCCCCGACACTGACCTACAACACCATCAACCGCCACATCAGCAAGATGGTATATACCAAGGTCGTGACAAACAAATCCCCATGGCTGCAGCAGGCAAAGCTTGGTGCAACATACTGCAACCCGGCATCCCATGGAGAGGGACGTTTCGTAGCTCCGAAGGAATGGCTGGACAAGCTTTTTGCAAACGGACAGGTTGCCACCCAGTATGTCAATGAAGCCGGCGAGCCAACCATGGATGAAGAGTGGAATGTCAATGGTTCGTACATGGCGATCGAGGGTATCACCAGTCCGGATGGACGTGTACTCGGAAAGATGGCACACAGCGAGCGCCGCGGTGAGGCCGTTGCCATGAACATCTACGGAGAGCAGGATATGAAGATCTTCGAATCCGGAGTTGCTTACTTTAAATAGAATTGTTTATCTTCACGCGTAGTTTCACTCGAACTACGCGTGAAATAGTTTTAATAATAGAAAAAAGTGAAAAAACTCTTAAATGCTTAAGAAAATATTAAAGAATTTTTTCAATAAAATGTAATTTTGGTGTTGCAAAGATACAATACTTGGTGTATGATTGTCACGTAGAGTAGTTAAAAGAGTACTATAAATAGTACGACAAGTGATGAACTACTATCGAGGCTATGGAAACTGGAACTTGTTCCAGACAGACCTTACAATTACAGATACATATTAGAAATATAAGTCATCGGAACCTCAGCTTGCTGATCTTGATGCTGGACAATCAACGTTGATATCACACTCTACGCCGACGTCTGATGTACGAAAGTTTCTGGTCATTTATGATTTATGTGTCTGTAGATGAAACTGACAATGGACTTAACAGTAAGACCGAGGAAGGTCAGTGGAGGCAATTAGCGAGAACATTGGATTGGAAGAATCGTCCGCAGCGGTTTGGAAGAGAAGATGAAGGAACTTAAACATGCAGGGTTAAACGAGTAGATGAGATGGAAGTTGGTCAAAAAGAAAGAGAGGAAAAAACATGAAATCAAGCAAAAAAGTGTTAGCTTTTGCTCTCGCTGCAGCTATGGTTGTAACAGCAGTTCCTGCTACAAACGCACAGGCAGCTTCTACAGCAAAGCTTAGCGCAAAAAAAGCCACAGTTTATTCTGAGGGCTACAAGACAGTTACAGTTAAAACTCCAAAGTCTTGGAAGTCTGTTAAAGTAACTGCAACAAGCAACAAGAAGTCTGTTGCAAAAGTTAAGAAGACAGCAGCAAAGAAGATCAAGGTTACAGGTGTTAAGCCAGGTACCGCTAAAGTTACGGTTAAGGTAACTTACAAGACTTCTACAAAGAAGAATGCTAAGGCAAAGACAAAGAAGCTTACTTACACAATGAAAGTTGCTAAGGCAAGCGTTGCTTTATCTGGAGATTCAGCAGTAGCAGTTGGAAGCACAACTAAGTTAACAACAACTAAGAAGGCTTCTTCAAGAGCTAAGATCACTTACACATCCAGTGATGAGACAATCGCAACAGTTTCTGAAGACGGAACTGTAAAGGGTGTTAAGGCTGGTAAGGCTACAATCACAGCTAAGTTAGTTATCGGTAAAGATACAGCTACAGCTACTCAGGAAGTAGAAGTAAAGAAAGCAATCTTAAAGAGTGCTGATCAGACAGAGTACAATAAGATCGAAGCTGTTATCGTTGGTGATACCAAGGATATTAAGCCTGCAGATGTTAAGATTACAAATACAGCAACAAAGGCTACTGTAGCTGTTAAGTCTATTTCTGCTAAGAAGGGTGCTGAGAATACTTATGTTATCGAGACATTCACAGGAATGACAGATGCAAAAGAGTATTCTGTAGAGTATGCTGGATCTACAGCTACATTTACAGCAACAGATAACACAGTTGCAAAGGTTGCTCTTACTAAGACAGAAGTACCTGCTGGAGTTAAAACACCAGTTCAGGCAGTAACAAAGGATGCAAAGGGTGTTGTATTAGGATACTTCGATCTGACAAATGCTAACTCTTCAAAAGGACAGGTTACAACAGCTCTTACAATTACTAAGGGTTATGTACAGGGAACAGATGTATATCTTCCGACTGTAGGTGATACTATGGTTGCTAAGATTACTTACCATACTGGTACATTCGGAACTGATGGAACAGAAACAGGAAAGATTGAAGATACTGCAACAATCACAGCTGTAGATCCATCAACAATCAATTACAATTATGCTGTAACAATTGGTAAAGCTCCTTCTTGGAAAGCTTCTTCCTTTAAGGCAAATACTGCAATTAAGGTTGGTAATCAGGAAAATGCTTATTTCCGAATTACAGATGAAAATGGAAATGATGTATCTGATTATACAGTTTATTCTGTAGAAACTGCTGATCCTACAAAACTTGTAGTAGATGCAACAACGCTTTCTTCAACTGGTGTTGGATCAAATGCGGTTACAATTAATGGTGTAAGTGCTGGTGATACTTATATTTTAGTAAAGAAAGATGGAAAAGTTGTATTTTCTTTACCTGTTCAGGTACAGGGAAAAGCTTCTGCAACATCTGTTGATTTAAATAAGACTTCTGTAACTGTAATGGATCAGTCAGATGTTGTTGTATCTATTGAAGCTAAGTTAAAAGATCAGTATGGTTCAGATATGGCTATCAAGTCAGCAACTGTTACTAATCTTGCTAAGCCAAATGAAAATGCAAAGGCAAATTTCCTTACCGCTTCAGTTAATGATAAGAAAGCAGTTATTGCAGTGACTGGTTCTGCTTTTACAACCAACTGCCCAACATATTATGGAACATACACTTATAAGGTTACATTAAAAGATACTGATAACAAAGAAATTAACAGAACATTCACTGTTAACTTTGTTAAAAAATCTGATACTCAGGCATATCAGCTTTCACTTCCAACTGAAGTAAATACCACTGTTGGTACCGATACTGCAGCTAAAGATATCTTAGTTTCAGTAAGTGTTGATAAGATGGGTAACGGTGCTCCTATTGGAACATACAGTGGGGATGTTGAGTATACTGTTAAAGACTCAAATGGAAAAGATATTGATTCTAAGTACATTGATAAAAATGGAGCTAGTGCAATCAATATTAAAGCTGTTTCATGTTCTGCTATTACAGGTGGAAATGGTTTCCAGAAGAATCTTGTAGCTGGTACTTATTATGTAACTGCTAAATTTACAGTAAATAAAAATACTGTAAGTGTATCAGGAAGCTTTACAATTAAGGATGAGCAGGACACATCAGCTACTATTAATGTAAAGAAGAATGATTTGAACGGTATGCCTGTAGCAGATGCACTTGCCAACACTCAGTATGCTGAACTTACATATGATGGTCTTATTCAGAATATTTCTGGTAGAATTATCAAAGTTAATTCTACGCCGGCTGGCAATACTGTATATGTAACATCTATCGAAGTATTTGTAAAGATGACTGGTACTACTTCTACAAATTATGTTCTGATGACAGTTCCAGTAAATGCTAGTTTTACAAATGTTGCAAAATAATAATTAAATATTAGGTTTTGTAGACTTAAAAAAGCTGCTGCGTAATGTAGCAGCTTTTTTTATAAGATGGAGGGATGGTCTAAGAAAATGTCTAAGATAAAAAAAATAACAAGTATTGCACTTTCTCTATTAATTATATTTTCCACAATTTTGAGCACTCCTGTAAATGCGAAGGCTAAGGAAAATAATAATTACATAAGTATTATGCATAAGATTAATACTGCGCGTCAAAATTTCCCAATTCGTTATAATTTTAGTTTGGAGAAAGAAGCAGATATTTATTTTGAATTAGCAATTAATGAAAGAACTACTGTTGGTTTGGTTATAAAAAATCAAAAAGACGAGGTTGCAATAAAAAGTGATACACTTCCTTTTACTGATCCTAATTGGCAATATAATGCACAAAATGGAACATATAAGAATAGACATACAATGCATCTTCCTGCCGGAGATTATATTCTTGAAATGAATTTTGAAACAGAAGTTAATTATGATCTAACTGTTAGCAGAATTTCAGAAAATACAAAATTAAATTATTCAAAACTTGATCTTACAAAAGGTTTTAACAAACAGTTAAAGGCAGAAGGGGGAACTATTAAAAGTTGTAGTTCCAGCAATAAGAAAGTTGCAGCGGTAAATAATTCAGGAAAAATTTCCGCAAAAAACATCGGAAAAACTACAATTATGGTAAAGTTGTCAAATAACAAAAAGCTGTCATGTGTCGTTTCAGTAAAACCAAACAAGTATCAAGCCAAAAAAATTACAATCAAAGATGTTGTTTACAATACATCGAAAATGAAAGCATATGCAGCATCATTTGATGCAAAAGGCAATTTGCACTTAAAATTTAAATTGGTCAATAATAGTTATGGGAAAATCACAAATGTATCAAAATTCAAAGTTTCTGTAAAAGATTCTTCGAATAAAAGCCTTGTATCTTATAGCAAGAACAATTTCAAGACAAATGTTGCCAGCTATAGTGATAAGGATTGTACAATAATAATTCCTAAATCCGCATTGAAAAAAAGTTATAAAAAAATAGATTTACGCATTGCAAAAATTTCAATAAGTGGAAATTTTGCATCTGCATCTTTATAGCATCGTGTCAGCATTCGGTTTTATTGCCAAATGCTGACATTTTGGTATTTATTTTACTACTTGGAATTCTGATTCCTTTAAACGTGTGGAAATTCAAACTCAATAGTGAGTGAATTAAATTTACCAAAAGACTCTTGAATTACTGATATAAATTCATTTGCATCATGTTCTGTAGGTTCGGATTTTATTTTACGCAATGGCAAATTTACGGATTTTAAATATATATCTGTTATTTCAGATCCTTTTTTATACTTGAAAAAGAGGTTGCCCGAAAGCAACCTCTTTCTAACAAATTTAATTATTTGTTTGTTACTGTTCTTCCTACAGATACAGTATAATCGTAAGATACACCACTGGATGTTTTAGCAGTAAAAGTAATCTTAGAAATATTAACTTCTGCGCCAGGAGCAAGATCTTTTACACCTGTGATATCTCCAGAAGCTGAAATTGTATTTCCTTCAACTTTTGTGATAGTTAATGCCTGATCTCCTGACTTCTTATCAACATTTACATAAGTTGTATCTCCAAGAACAACCTTTAATGTATCCTCAGCAAGATCTTTTACAGTAGTCTTTGTAGCAGTAGATACACCAGCATTTACGACCTGTGCGTCAGCACCTGTCTGAGTATCCTTTACAACAACCTGAGTCTTCTGAGAATAATCTACATTATTAGTATCCTTCCACTCTGCAGTTACTTCATAAGTTCCTGCTGCAAGTTTTGTTGCGACATTTCCACTTACGGACATAGCTGTAATCTTTAATAATTTACCATTAGCTTTCTCGGCTGTAACAGTAGTACCATCAACAGAGAGACCAGCACCTGTAACAACTTTGCCATCTTTCTTTACAGTATAATTAACTGTCTGATAATCAGATTTTACTCCATCCTTGCATAAAGCAATCTGTACAGTTGCATCAGAAGAATCACCATTCTTGGCATCATCCTTAACAACAGCATCAATCTCACTAGCAGAAGCTTCTAATGCATAGCTGATATTTTTCTTTGTATCATCAAGATTCTTTACAGTAACAGAAACAGTCTGCTTTAATGTCTTAGTATCAGAAACTTTCAGATTAATTGTCCATGTATAAGTACCTGGCTCAACCTGACCCTTGAATGTAATCTTATCATCAGCAGTTTTCTGAACATACTTATTAGCATTATTAGTATTTACATCTGAAACTTTAACAGCAGAACCACTCTTAGCATCAACATATACACATTCTGCTGAGAGAGCATTAGTACCGATTGTGATATCATCACCATACTGGTCTTTTGCCTTAGCAGTTACAACTTTATTATCAGCAATTTTTGTTGTATTAGATAAGGTAAATGCAGCATTGTCGATAGTTAAAGAAGCTGCTTCTCTCTTAGCAACCACATTGATTGGAAGGGATGTGCAATACTTGCCATCTTTTTTAATAATGATATATGCTGTTCCAGTTGTTACGGCTTTAACCTGAACCTTATGGTCTGCATTGTTGATTGAAGAAGATCCAAGGAGAAGGATATTCTTATCAGAACTTTCTACTGTGTATTTGCTATAATCAGAAACTTCTTTGTCATTTGCATCTTTAATTTTGATAAATGCATATTTGTTATCTTCAACAGCAAGTTTATTATCATCTTTCAACTTATCAAACTTGTCAGTAGATTTTCCAAGACGTACAGCATAATTGTTAACAGTTGCCTGATCAACAGCAGTAATTGTAAATGGCTGCTCCAGTTTTACCTTAGGTGTTCCATCTGCATTATACTCAGAAGATGTATAAGTAATCTTTCCTTCTGCAACAGAACCAATCTTATTCAGGTAAAGTTTCTCACCCTGTAAAGTTCCATCATATTTTGTGAATGTGAAAGAAAATCCAGCATCTGGATTGTTCCATTTCATTCTATTCACAATAATTCCCTTTGTATCTTTTGCTAAAAGGTCAATTTCTGTTGCTTCAGCATACGGGATCTGAACTGGATCAACGGAAATAGAATCAACCTTTCCATCAGAAGCTACAAATGTCTTTGTGATACCGTCTAATGCAACTCCGTACTCTTTTGCATCTGTCAGTTTAGCTGCAAGAGTAAGAGTAACCTTTGTAGCATCCTTTGCATCAACACTAATGTCTGTAACAGCTACAGTTGCCTTTGTTTCAGTACCAGTTACAACAAAATCTGCTTTCTTAAGGTTCTTGGTATTACCTTTTACAATAGCAACAACTTTATTTGCTTCTGTAGGAGTAACAGAATCTAAAATAACATTCTTTACTTCTACATCCTTAGTAGTTTCAGCTGAATCCTTACCAACGGTAATCTTAGCTTTGATTGTTACCTTACCAGCCTTAACACCAGTTACTGTACCGTCAGCTGCTACTGTTGCAATAGAATCATCGCTTGATGTGTAAGTAATCTTAGCTCTTGAAGAATTTTTCTTAGTATTTGTTAACTTAGTTGTGCTTCCAACTGCTACTACTGAATCTCCAGATAAAGCAACGCCTACCTTAGCAACTTTCATTGTGTAAGTAAGTTTCTTTGTCTTTGTTTTAGCACTCTTCTTTGTAGAAGTCTTGTAAGTTACCTTAACCGGAAATACGCATGGTATTTTGCGTGGAAGTGTTGGAAATACTGGATTTGTAAATAGAGTTTGGGGCAAAATCACTTCTATAAGTAACACGCAAGCAACATACAAGAAGCGATTAAATCTGATTTATGGCTTCGACCAGCGCAGGCACATCCAGATGCGTGTAAATCCGTTCTGTCAGGGACATAGCGCCGGAATGACCGACAATTTTTTTGATGGTCGTCTGATCGACATGTGCTTCGGCGAGCAGGGAAATCGTGGTGTGCCGGCAACAGTGAGGCGTATGATCGATGTGCAGACGAAACATTAGGGGTTGGAAAACATTGTGGTAATACATATAATAGGTAAAATGCTGGCTGTCCAGAGTATGGATGAGATATTCACAATCGGAACAGTCATGAAGCCAGCGCTGGTAAAAGGGGAGTACTTTGTCAGCAATCGGAACTTTTCGAATGCCGTTTTCGGTTTTGCTGTCAATGACATCAAAATATTGTTCGGACAGATGAACATTTTCTTTTTTCAGATCCAAAAGCTCTGAGACGCGGACCCCATTGTATATCAGCATGAGGACTGTCTGGCAATAGGGATCGTTTTTGTGTTTCCACAGGAGAGCAATTTCAGAAGTGGAAAAACAGCTTCGTATGTTTTTATTAGGATTCCGGTCTTTGTATTTCGAGATATTTACATAGGCAGAATAATCTTTTGAGACAATTTCGTGCTTCATGGCATAAGAATAGAGCTGGTTAAAAAGAACACGGATTTTTTTCAGGGTAGGATAGTTTTTGCCACAGTGATCAATCACCTGCTGTAAATCATTGAGTCTCAAATTGTGAAATGGCATATCAGCAATGTTTTCACAAGTGGCATAGGCTGCCCGATAGCCTTTGATGTTGGAGTGGGAAATGGTAGGAAACTTTTCTTCGGACCATCGGAGATAAATTTCCCGGAAGGTTAATTTCAGCGTTTCCCCATCGATGGGATAATTGTTGTAACGTGCCAGAATCTGCAGAGCTTCCGACCGGGTAGGAGCGTAGCCCAGAATCTGATAGTGCTGGATGCGCTTTCCCGTGATGTCATTGATGTGCCAGCCCGTAGTGATGCGTGCTGCGTAGGGTCTTCTTCTGTTGCCGGAGAGTTTTACGACTCCACCGTATCCGTTTGGTAATCTCATTTTTCTTCCTTTCATGTGTAAAAATTTATATTATCGTGTCAATCATACACATTTATTTGTAAAATTTTTAAGTAACACATAAGTAACAAAAAAGTGTTTTTACCTATATAAAAAGAAAAATAAAATCGACATGCCGGAATGATTGAAAAAAAACGAAATTTGGGGTATGATTATAGGCAATGAAACGTTAAGGAGAAAATAATCTTGAATACGAATGGAAACAAAAACACGTTAAAAGCAAATAAGATATTGATTCCCATTATCTTGTTGATCGGATTGATTCCAATCATTGTGCATTCTTTTGTTTATGACACAAATCTGGCACAGTTTGACTGGTATCCGGAGAGCGCCGCAAAACAGACGGACTTCTTTTTTGCATGGAAGATGATTGCGATCATCCTTGTGGGAGTTGTAATGCTCGCAATTTTACTGATCCGGTATTTGAATAAAAAGGAGTTTAAATTTGAAAATTCCTTTTATTTTCTGATGGTGTATGCATTGTTTGTTGCAATGTCTGCCCTGTTTTCCAGTCACAAATACTGGGTGGCACATGGTACATATGAACTTTTTGAGCCTGTATGGGTTGTATTTGTCTATATGATACTGTGTTATTATGTCTATAATTATGTACAGGAAGAAAAACAGATAGAGGTAATCCTGCGCTGGTCCGGCATTGGAATCGTAATTGTTACTCTGATTGGATTTTTCCAGGTCTTTGGATTGGATTATTTTAAGACATCTCTGGGCAAACATCTGATGACGGACACAAGCTGGTGGAACCAGTTAGATAAGATTTCCTTTAATTTCGCAGATAAGACTGCGTATACGACACTTTACAATCCAAACTTTTTGTCATTTTATTTTGGTATGTTAATTCCACTGCTGATCTGCCTGTTTATTGGGGCAAAAAAGATGTGGCATCGTCTTGTAATCGCAGTCACAGAGATTTGTTGCATTGTAGCACTGGTTGGAAGCAGAAGTTCTTCCGGATTTATTGCACTGGCAATTGGAGCGGTGATTCTCGCATTGGTTTTGCTCAGCCGGAAGAAAAAATTATTTGCAGCCGGGATTGTTGTAGTTGTCATTGGAGTGATTGCAGCAGGAGTGCTGGCAAATACGACAGGCATCGGTCAAACTCTTAAAAAGACGGTTGTTGGAACCTATCATATGAAAGATCAGTTCTCTTTAAATGATATCAAAACGAACACAGATGATGTGGAACTTGATATCTGGAATAATCCTCTGTATGTGTCCTATGATCTGGGGAGCGACGGTGTAATCACCGTGGTATGCAAAGATGCAGATGGTCAGGAGATTCAGACAACAGAGGTAGATCAGGAAAATCATATCTTAAGTCTTAATGATGAAAGATTTTCCAATGTGCAGATTCAGCCAATCATGTTTACCGATAATACAGCAGGAGTAAAGATGATTATAGATGGCATTGAATGGGATTTTTCAAAAACGGATACGGATGGCTATGAATATCTGAATTCGGCTGGAAAATTAATCAAATATCCACAGCTGAAGCAGTCACATCTGTTTCGGGATGATGCAATGAGTAATCGTGGACATATTTGGAATAATACAATTCCAGTACTTGGAAAACATGTGTTTATGGGTGCAGGGGCCAATACTTACATGTTTGAAGTGCCACAGAATGATTATATCAGTCAGAACTATGTCTACGGCGCAAACAGCTATGACGTAAAAGCCCATAGCTGGTATCTGCAGCAGTGGGTAGAAACCGGATTACTCGGTACTCTGGCACTTCTGGTATTTTTGTTTTGGTATCTGGTACAGTCGGTACGCATTTACCGCAGAGTCGATCTACACGAGAGTATCAGCTGGGTCGGATTTGGATTATTTGCGGCAGTGCTGGTGTACATGATTGCAGGTATTGCAAATGATTCCAATGTATGTACCGCTCCGGTATTCTGGGGTATGCTTGGTCTGGGACTTGCAGTGAACCGTATGCTCGTAAAGAAAGAAAATCTTTTTGTTAAAGAAACAGCGGTTTCTGCAGAAAGCGATACTGCCGTAAAACAGAGTATTCCAAAAGCAGCAGAGAGTGCAAAAGCAGATACCGCGCAGATGGTACAGAATACTCAAGGGGCAGGAGTGACAGAATCCTCAGTCAGGAAGAAATCATCGAAAAAACAATCGAGAAAACAGAGAAAGAATCAAAAATAACAGATTGAAATTATGAAAAAAATCATTCAAGATAAACAATTACTGATCAGACGGATTTTTCTGATGTGCTACGACGTGCTTGCAGTGTTTGCTGCAAGCATAGTTGCGTTATTGATTCGGTTTGATCTGAATATCAAAAGCGTACCGTTTCAATATATGGATGAAGTGTGGAGAGCACTTCCTTTTATGATCATTGTTACACTGATCATTTTCTGGATGCTCCGGCTGTATTCCAGTCTCTGGAGCTATGCGGGAGCACTGGAAATGATGTATGTGGTTTCAGCATGTATTCTGGATACCGTTGTTGTGACAGTGCTGATATTGCTTCGGAACTGGGGGGATATGTACCCAGTGCCAAGAAGCTTTTACATTCTGTATGGATTGTTTCTGTTTGTATTTGTCATGGGATGCAGATATTCCTACCGCGGACTGCGTGTGCTTCGCAATATGCGCAGAGCCGGCGTGTACAGACGGAATGTACTTGTAATCGGAGCAGGGGATGCAGGAAACCAGATCATCAAAGAAATCAACAACAGCCGCTATGTGAAAAAGAAGGTTGTTGGTGTGATTGATGATGACCGGAACAAGATCGGCAATTATATTCATGGAGCGAAAGTCGTAGGAGATCGGAGCGATATTCTGGAAAAAGTCGAAGAACTGCATGTGCATGAGATCATCATTGCCATGCCATCGGCCACGCAGAAACAGATCAAGGGGATTCTTGATATCTGCAAAGAAACCGGATGCACATTGAAACGTCTGCCCGGCATTTACCAGCTTGTAAACGGCGATGTCAGCGTCAGCAAATTAAAAGATGTAGATGTCAATGATCTTCTTGGGCGGGATCCGGTGACGGTTGATCTGCAGTCGATCATGGATTATGTTTCTGGGAAAATCATAATGGTTACAGGGGGCGGTGGCTCTATCGGAAGCGAATTGTGCCGGCAGATTGCCGCACACAGGCCAAAACAGCTGATTATTGTGGATATTTACGAGAATACGACCTATGATGTGCAAAACGAACTGAAAGTCCGGTTTCCAGAGCTGGATCTTGTTGTGCTGATCGCATCCGTGCGGAATACGAATCGTATGAACTGGATTTTTGAACATTACAAGCCGGAGATTATCTATCATGCAGCGGCACATAAACATGTGCCTCTCATGGAAGAGAGTCCGAACGAGGCAATTAAGAATAACGTGCTTGGCACATGGAAGATTGTACAGGCGGCAGATCGGTACGGTGTGAAGAAATTTGTGATGATTTCCACGGATAAGGCAGTCAACCCAACCAATATCATGGGTGCCAGCAAGCGCATCTGTGAGATGATCATTCAGACCTATAACCGCAGATCGAAGACAGATTTCGTAGCCGTGCGTTTTGGAAATGTGCTTGGCAGTAACGGAAGTGTGATTCCGCTGTTCAAAAAACAGATTGAGCGTGGAGGTCCGGTCACGGTTACCCATCCGGATATCGTGCGGTATTTTATGACAATTCCGGAAGCGGTATCTCTGGTGCTGCAGGCGGGCACCTATGCCAAAGGTGGAGAAATTTTTGTTCTGGATATGGGAGAGCCGGTTAAGATTCTGGATCTGGCAAAGAACCTGATTCTTCTTTCTGGTCACAAGCCGGATGAGGATATCCATATCATTTTCACAGGACTTCGCCCAGGAGAAAAACTTTATGAAGAGATGCTGATGGATGAAGAAGGGATGCAGGATACTGCAAACAATCTGATTCATATCGGTAAACCGATTGAGCTGGATGAAGAAAAATTCATGCAGCAGTTGGAAGAATTAAAAGAGTACGTTGTGACAGAACCGGAAGACATCCGGGAGTGTGTCAAAAAAATTGTGCCGACGTATCACCCGGAACTGGCAGGGGAGAATAAATAGGTAAAAATAGAACGGCTATCAATGACAGCAATTCCGTGCATGGCACGTGAATTGCTGTTTTGCTTTTTACAGATGAAACGTATTGCGGGGATGTCTGGTAGTGAGGATGGCACGCTGCTTTGACATGGCAACATGCGTATAGATTTCCGTGATATGAATGGAACTGTGACCAAGCATTTCCTGTATATAGCGGATATCGACATCCGCTTCTAAAAGGCTGGTAGCAAATGTATGCCGGAACATATGCGGTGTAATATGCTGTTCAATTGCAGCAAGAGAAGCATATTTGTTGATCATCCGCCGCACCGACTGATCGGATAATGCCGTTCCGTTTAGCGTCGCAAAGAAATGCTGGCAGGTTTCCATCTGGGGGAGAAATTCATTGCGGTATTCCGACAGAATCTGTATGACCTCGTGGTTTCCGATCTGAACAATTCGTTCTTTGGAACCTTTTCCGTAGATCAGGACTGATCCATCGTACAAATCGATGTCACAGATACGCAGAGCGCATAATTCGGAAATCCGTATTCCAGTTGCAAATAAAAGTTCTATGACAGCGGCATCCCGCAAAGCGTTTTTTCTCTGATAATCCGTTTTGGCGACGGTGCGCTGCTCATAGATCGTAGATAAGAAAATTTCGATCGTGTGCAATGGAATGGTTTTCGGCAAAATCACAGGTTCGCGGAATTTGATCTGCACTTTGTTGAAAGGATTCCGGGCGATGATTTCTTTATATTCCAGGTAGTGAAAAAGAGCTTTGACCGAGGCAATCTTTCTTTTTACGGTTTTGGGTTTGTACTTCTGGTGCAGACTGCCAATATAATTTTCCAACAGATCCGGTGTAATATCAGAAACATCCCTGCATGAAAAAATGGCATAAAATTGCTGAAGGTCGATGCGATATGCTTTCAGAGTCTTGGAATCCAGACGTTTTTGGTGACGGCAGTGTTCCAGATAGTTGTTGATGTGTGTCTGTAAATTATTCATGGGTGGTCTCCTTTGTATATGAAGTTTTGTTTAGGAGTATATGGTACATGAAATGGGGGAGATTTTGTTGGATAAGGCAAAATTTGAAAAAATTGTACAATATGTAACAATTACATGGATAGAGCAGTGGTGTTTCCTGTATCAGTATGGGTGGGAAAGGATATGGGATAGACTTCTGGGAAATACAGAATGTGGATGTCGAAAGGTGATGTTTTGATGGGAAAACGGTGAGATTAAACAATAAATTGCCATTTAAATAAGAAAAATGGATTAAAATAAGGGATTTTGTTATAATTTCGGGAAATATATGATATAATTTCTAATGTAATTGAAGAAGTGACTGAAAGATAATAAATAGTTATCCATCCAAGAATATTTAGATTTGTGAATAGGTGAAGCGTAGATGAAATATATTAAAGATAAGGATTGGGATACTTACTTGCTGGATTATTTGGAGAACATCAAAAAGAATATACAAGATATTCCTAAAGACCCAAACAAAGGTATCCAATTCGAAGTATTAGTAGAATATTTATTAAGTCAGATGTTCACTGCTGAAGAGTTATGTTTCAAAAACACAAAACTTTCGCATGATGGGAATAAAGATTTTTGGGCAATTGATGCAGCAAATGAAGTATGGTGGGCAGAATGTAAGAATTACACTCCAAACATTGCTCTCACACAATTAGCACCAACTCTTATAATGGCAGAAATAAATCAAGTCAGTCACCTAATGTTTTTTAGCTATTCTTCTCTAAATGCTAATTTGAAAAAGAGAATTGCGCAGTATTCTTATAAGTATAATAAGGAAATTTTTTTGTATGATGATGAATCTTTGGAACAGTTAATTTTTTTATATGATAAAGAAATTATACATAAAAAATATGCCCCTGAATTATACAAACCCTCCGAGAAATTGGAAATTATCTTTTTTAATGAGATAAATGCATCCGTTGTCATGCAGAATACTTTTGACGAAAATTATGAAATTAAGGAATTGAACGTTGGAAGTATATATGACCTCAATGTTATTTTTATCAATCGATATCAAAATACAGAGTTAAAAGTAAAAGTAACAGTAAATGACCACGAGACTAATTTATATTTTGATTTTTTAAATAAAGATTTAAGTATACCGTTACAAGAATGGGAAGATGAAATTATTTTAAAACCTAATCAAATAGCTTTAGCAAAGTATAGCGTGTTGGTTAAAAAAGAAAATAAAAAATTGGCATTACCTCAACTTCTAGTTTCGTACGAGGAAAAAGGTAATTTCTATCAAGAAAAATCTCTTCAAAATAAACAGTATACTTGTAACTGGAATAAAAAAGTAGTACTTATTGGTAAACATTATGAAAAAATTATAAATAATTTTTCTTGTGAATGCAAAAAAAAGTTATGCATTTTTTTGGTATATGGAACTGGTGGTACAGGAAAAACGAGAATTTTAGAAGAATGTAAAGGGAAACTTATTAATAATCATTATAATATCATCAATTTTATCGGCTTTGATAATGGTGCCTCATGGAAAGATATTGTTGTCGAAATTGCTTTTCAAGTTTTTGGGTTGGAAAAAAATTTAGCATCATATCTTTCAATTGAAATGGAAGACATCGTTTTATCTGGTTCGGCAGAGCCCCTTAAAACTAAAATAATCAAATTCTTGCGCTTATTAAAAAGAGAACAGGCGATTGATAATTTAGAGGATTATTATGAAGTTATATTTTCTGAGATGAGTAGAAATAAGTATGCAATTATTATCGATAATTTACAATCTTATTCTTCAGAAATTCTTCTTTTTTTGAAAAAAATGATTCAATTCTTAGGGACACATACAAAACGTAAGAATTCCTTTGCTCTTTTAATGTCTTTAAATACAGCACTTGTTTATGAAAACGAATATTTGGATTTTATTGTTTCTATTCAACGAATGGCTTGTTCAGACGATGCAGCAGGAATTTTTTGTGAAAATATTACTGGTTTTACAAAAGAAGAACAGGCGATTGCTTATTTGCAGACTTTATTATGTTTGGATGAATATCCACTAAATTATAGGTACTTGAAAGAAACTTTAGCCAAAAGTTCTTTAAAACCTAAATACATCGAATTAGTGGCTGGAAGATTATTTCAAGAAGAATGCGTTCAATTGAAAAATAATAAAGGAATTATAACGGATACAGTGCGATTTGAAGAGGTATTAGATCAGATTCCTTCAAAGTATGAAGATGCATTTTGCAGTAACTATAGGCATTTATTATCTTCTTATTCATCATTTATAAATGATTTTGAGGATGTTTTATCCTGCATTTACTTTTTTAATGTATTAACTAACCGGCTGATATTACTGTTTCATCTAAATAGAAATGCCATTTTGGAATTGTGTAAACGAGATATTATCAAAAAAAGCGATGGACTAGTTGATGACGCATATGAATTTGAGCATGATCTGGTTGAAATGACTATATGTGAGAAAATTTATCCTAATTTAATGGAACATGCTATTTCTTTTATTATGAAATCTGCGGATGTATATCAATCAACATTAAAAGATCAATATGAACAATATATTTTGTGCAAATTATTTAGCAAACAAATTTCAAAGGAAGATCTTATTTCTATATATGAACAAAGGGAACAAATGAAGATAAACAATAAGTTTATTTTTAAATTTTACTTGTATTTTATAAATAACCTTATTGATTTGAAAAAGGAATTTACAAATAAAACATTTATACACTATATGTGCGACTGTTGCAAATATGTTAGGGATCATATCAGCGAAACCAAGGCAGAATACTTATTTGAATTAGCATATGCTCATCTAAAGGAGATTCCACGAGATACGATTGATGTTATGAAATTGTATTTTTCCTTTATTATCCACTTTTGTGAAAACAAAATTCGCTTATTCAAAGTATCGGATTGCTTGATAGTGTATAGGGAGTATTATAAAAAAATAGAAAAATGTGAAGAAATATATACATCCCTAAGCATGGAATGCGCATACGCAAAAGCCTATTTGGATAATCGAATCTTTGTATGTGGAAAATTGGAAAATCATCCTAGAAAGTATTTGAATAATTGGGCAGGCTCTGTGAGAACATCACACAAAAAACACTTTTGGGATATCCAATTAGAAAACTATTTTGATTTAGCCAACATATATTTAGGAGATAATTTGAATATAGCAAAAGCTTTATATAATTTGAATAAGGGATTCGACTGTTATAAAAAATTAGCAAAGGAGCAGCAACAAAAATATAGTGTAAATTTCTATTCGAAAAAAATATTATATTTCTTATTGACCAAAAATTATTATTCTTCTTTGAACATGATAAAAACAGCAATGACAGAACTGGAAGAGAATAAATATATTAATTACCACATATTTTTCCAAGAAAAATACAAAAAATACGAAATTATAAATTTAATGCTTTTGAATGATTATACAAATGCATTAGATAGGTGCATGGAAGAGTATGAACAGTTTTTAAGGTTGACGGGGCATTTACAGGATAATTTTGAATGGATTTTTCTTCAAGCAAAATACGCATTTTATATAAAGAATAATTTAAATTTTGAAAATTTGCTAAAAAAATATTATAAAGAGATGTGTATTAAGAGAAATTCTGATTCACAGAAAAATTATTCTATGTTAAAGGAACTTGCTATTAAGTATAGAATAATGCATAAAGCTTGTGATTTTATAAATGAGAGAGCCGCAGGCTTATCCGAAATTAACAAAATATTTAAAATGGATACAGTATCTTTTCAACAGTTTTATGCTGAATATAAATCTACGGCTCCTATTACAAGTGTAGATTACAAGGAAGGGTATCCGGTGTAGATTATACTTTTCCTAAAATAATATCTTCTAAACGAACTAAATTTCCGTGACTATCTAAAACTAGATCTTTTGCAATATTTCTCATATGTGCCCAAATTTGATTATTTTCCAATGATGGGAAATAATCAACAAAATAGATAATAGGTATTTGGACATTCATAAAAGTATATGGTAATGCATCATATAATTGAAGTGTCGAAGAATAATGTGCTAAACTTTGGGGATATGAATGGATATCGCAGAAATCACATGAAAGGCTTTTCATTAGATAATCTGCATACCATTCATATTCTCGGAGTGAGGATAAATTAACAAAATAGTATAGCGGTTCTAAGTGTATTTCACTTTTTAAGTATTGGACAAAAGTGGATATAGTATTTCCGATACTATTATGAACATTATAATAATTTTTTGCCCAGAACATATTTGTTGAATCGTTTCTTAAATAAGAAAAACTACTACTTTTTCCATTTTGAGTTGAGCTACTACCCCGGTGATATGCAACAGAAGATGCAACGACCCAGTTTTCTAATCCGATTTTTCCAATCTTTATGCCAATATCACAATCACTACAACAATACGGCATGTCTAAATCCATTCCTCCAACTTTTTCATAAACTTCCTTACGTAGCATAAGTGTAGCACTGGTTGTTGATGTCATTTTATAATCTTGTTGTACTAAAGGATGCGTTTCTTTAAGACCTCTAAAAGGATGAAGAATTCTATATTGAGAATACTCAATACCAAAATCAATAATACGGTTATTAATTGGATTTATTAATTTAGAACTTACAGAACCGATGCGTTCATTCGACAATAATTTATTTAGTAGCGGAGAATACCAGTCTTGGTAACTAAAAATATCTTGATCACATAAAGTAATGATTTTACCACGAGCTGCGCGAATGCCGCGATTTACAGTTTCAGAATAAAGCAAGGATTTATTAAATTTTATATATGTGAATCTATCAGGCAAACTTACGTTTAACTCCTCCACATTGTCATTATTTCCTACAATAATTATTTCTACTTCTTTGGGAATTATTTTATTCAAGAGTTGTGTTGTATATAAAAGCATTTGTTTATTTCTGTGATATGGCATGATAATGCTCTGAGTTATTTCTTTCATATTAGTCCCTTTCATTCTCTTTTATATAAGCCTCTGCTAATACGACATCTTTTTGTGTGTTAAGATTAAAGTTAGCGGAGGCAATAGGATAAATTTTGCAAGTAAATCCATTATCTATAGCAAGTTGAATCCAATCTCCCATCTCATATTCGTTTCTCCTAGAATTTGGGGGTAATATTTCAAGCAGTGGTAACATGGTACGATTCATAAAGCAACAGCCAGTTCCTTTCCAATCATTAAAGACAGATGTAGGTTTTTCAATCAGATGTAATATATTATTGTTTGATGCAAGATCGATGGTATAGGCTTTTTGTATATTTTCTATAGTATCTTTGACAACACCACAAAGACAATCCAAATGATTTTCCGAAAAATAGATGCACATGTTTTTAATATTATGATTAATAAACAACTCATCACTTAAGCACATAATAAATGTATCATGAATGTATGGGGATGCAACTTTCATTGCATGTGCAATTCCTAGAAGTTGTTCTTGTTTAGCATATATAATAGGTATTCCATGGTAACTGCTGCCTAGATAATCAACGATATATTTAGCATTATGACCGATAACTATAATGATTTCACTTAAATTAATATCGAGAAATTGTTCTAGATTATAATCTAATAAGTATTTATCACATATTTTAACAAAACACTTATTTGTGACATTTAATCCAAGGCGTGAACCGATACCCGCAGCTAATAATACTAATTGCATATCTATACCTCCTGTTTCTAAAATGATGGATAACTATTTATTATCCTTCAGATTTTAATATTTGTAGGGACAATACAGTGATGGGACTGATATTTGTTTTAGGAGAGTGGATTGCCAAATTTTAATCTTAATATGTTATATCTAATTAAGGTTGATCTTAATTTTATATATTTTCAATTAAGCAAAAATGTTGCCTCCGGCTACAATTATTGCAATATCTCACAAAATGGGGTATGATATAATACATATAAATAGTTGAAAATACGGGGAAGAACTTGGAGGCGGCATGTTTCAAACAATTGATATAAAAGCATATAGGGGATTAAAGAATATTACATTACAAAATCTCAGCAGGGTAAATATTCTTGTGGGAGAAAACAATACCGGAAAAACATCTATATTAGAAGCGATACAGATTTTAAGAGATCCGGAGGTAGTGGACAATGTTCTGTCAATTGCAAAAAAACGTCAACCTAGGAATATAATGGTGCAAAGTGCAAATTTGATTCCGTTTGATGAATTTCTTTATTCTTTTCCGGTACAGGGAGAACAAAAGGATATAGTAATTTATGCGACAGATTATGAGTTGAAGAAATGGCATATTGAATTATGTGGAACAATAAAAAAAGAAATTTTTGATAAAGAAGATCTTTCGGAGAGTGAACAGAGAAGATATGATCTTTATTGCGGAGAGGATGGGGAAATCAGTGTTATAAGCGGAAACTTCTTATATATAAGCGAAAATCTGACCTCTGAAAATAACTACTCTTTTCGAGAGACACAATTGAGACCGGATGTGTCTATGAAAGAAACTTTGGACATAAAAAAAGAGAATATGTCAAGAGTGAGTATAGTATGCATTTCACCTATGGATGTATACACCAATCGTGTGCTTAATGCGAATTTTTACAAAGGAATGAGAGTATCAGAAAAAGAAACATTAATTCAGTTGCTGCGGTTATTCGATGAACGTATTATAGGCATAGAAATTGGAATGTTAAATGCAAAGCCAACGATTTTGATTGAGTTGGAAAATATAGGATTGATGCCCGTATCTTTGTTTGGCGATGGTTTGAAAAAAATTCTTACACTTGCGAGCGCAATTGTGAAAACAAAACATGGGATAATTTTGATTGACGAATTCGAAACCGGAATTCATCAGAGAGCGTTGGTACAGGTTGCTGACTGGATTGCATCAGCAGCAGAAGAAAGAGATATACAGATCTTTCTTACTACACATAGCAGCGAGGCTGTCAATGCATTGGTACAGGCTCAAAAGAAACAACAGATAGATATGAGCGCATACCGTTTGGAACATTATATGGGAGATACTTTTGTAAAGCAGTTTCGAAGTGATGAATTACTGGAATTGGTAAATAAACAGGGGATGGATATTTTATGAGAAATTACTTGATTATTGTAGAGGGGGCGCATGATATTGCGGTAATTCAAAAACTGTTGCGTATAAACGGAGTTGATAAAATAGTACATTCTGAACGTGAACTTCCACCTGTCTGGAGACGCACAATTCCAGACAGGTATCCATTTCATGGGGATCGGCTGGAGAGAATCTCTCCAATTCCAAGTTTCGTAAAAAATGAAGAGATATCTGTGGCAATCAAGAATGCCGGCAGTGATAGTGAGATCATGAATGTATTAGTGCAGACATTGAAACTCATGGATATAAGAGAAGTGTTATCATTGGATGGCATTATGTTAGTGTGTGATGCTGATGAGAAAAATGCAAATGATAAGAGAAAAATGATGTTGGATAATATGGGGGAAGGGACTGATTATATATTTGATGAAGATAAAATGACTATGTTATTTTATGGAAGGAAAGAAGTAGAAGTCTATACATATATTTTCCCAGATAATGATGGAAGTGGAAATTTGGAAAATTTATTGATAGATACAGCGAAAATTGTGTATCCACAGCTATTGGATTTTGCAGAAGAGTATGTCGGGAAGGCTGCAACAATTCAGACAACTTTAATGAGAGAACAAGATAAGAATAAGGCAATTGTGGGATGCATTACGAATGTAATGAAACCAGGAAAAGCGAATCAGGTTTCAATTGCAGACAATGAATGGGTATCAGAGAGAACAATAGAGGAAAGTGAGATACTCAGAAGACTAAATCAAGAGATTACGAAAATGTGCAGGTTAGTGTGAAATCAGGAAGGAGCAAGTCAGCCATGAAAGGATACCATTACATCAAAAGAGGAATTGATATCATATTAAGTGGGATGGCGATCGTGATTTTATCACCACTCCTTCTTTTTTTATGTATTGCGATCAAACTGGATACACCCGGACCGATATTATTTAAGCAGAAGCGTGTCGGCATCCACCGGAGTTTCTTCCAGATTTACAAATTCCGTACCATGCGGATTGACACACCGAAGGATGTGCCGACACATATGCTGGAGAATCCGGAGCAGTACATCACAAAGGTAGGAAAATTTCTGCGCAAAACCAGTCTGGATGAACTGCCACAGATTTTTAATATCTTCAAAGGAGAAATGAGTATCGTAGGACCGCGGCCGGCACTGTGGAATCAGGATGATCTGGTAGCAGAGCGTGAGAAATATGGTGCCAATGATGTGACACCGGGGCTGACCGGGTGGGCGCAGATCAATGGCAGAGATGAACTGGAGATTCCGGACAAAGCAAGACTGGATGGCGAATATGTCAAACATCTGGGACCATGGATGGATCTGAAATGTTTTCTTGGCACAATTGGATCCGTGCTCATGCACGACGGCGTGGTTGAAGGTGGAACCGGCGAACTGAACAAAGTGGAAGAAGAGACAGAAGCACACAAAAGCGGACTGGTCGATCCACAGAAACTGAAGAGAGAAATTATATTAGGCGGAGCAGTGGCAGCAACCGCGCTGGCAGTATTTTGGGCTGTAATTCACCATATTTTACATAAGGGAGAGAACCGGGAAAAGAAAAAAGGAAACATTCCGGGAGTGTTGTTTGGCCTGGCAACAGTGACAGAACTTGCAGTAACCATATATGTAAATAAAAAACGCAAAGTGCAACTGGCATTGGAACCGGAACAAACAACACAGAGCAGCGCAAAAAAGGAAACCATTGCAAAAGACACAGAAGAACGTGAAAAGGGCAGGAGAAAAAAGAAGATTCTGATCACCGGAAGCGGCAGCTATGTGGGAACTTCCGTGGAGGCATGGCTGAGACAATGGCCGGAGTACTACCAGATTGAAACGCTGGATATGAGAACCCAAACATGGCGGACACACGATTTTTCTGCATATGATGTGGTCTATCATGTGGCGGGAATCGCACATGCAGATGTGGGACAGGTGACGGAAGAAGAAAAGAAGCAGTATTACCGCGTGAATACAGATCTGGCAGTAGAGACAGCCGAAAAAGCCAAAAAGGAAGGCGTGCAGCAGTTTCTCTTTATGTCTTCCATGATTGTATACAGCGGATGTAGAGAAAAGAAAATTACAAAAAATACAATTCCCAAACCATTGAATTTCTATGGAGACAGCAAATGGCAGGCAGATCAGAAAATACAGGCACTGGCAGATGAACGTTTTAAGGTTGTTGTATTGCGCCCGCCGATGATTTACGGAAAGGGATCAAAGGGAAACTATCCACAGCTTGCAAAACTGGCAGGAAAGCTTCCGCTATTTCCGATTGTACATAATCAGCGTTCCATGCTTTATATAGAAAATCTGGCACAGTTTGTCAAACGGATGATCGACAACGAAGAGACCGGAGTGTTTTTCCCACAGAACGAGCAGTATATCAATACTTCGGATCTGGTGCAGATGATCGCTGTGGTAAAAGGACACCGGCTTGTGATGGTTCCAGCGACTGGCTGGATCATCCGGCTGATGAAAAAGATTCCGGGAAAAATTGGCACCCTGACGGGCAAAGCGTTTGGTGACAGTGTGTACGATATGCAGATGAGTGAATATAAGGAAGAATATCGTGTGTGTGACTGGAAAGAGTCGGTAAGAAGGACGGAAGGATAAGAGCTGGAATGGGAAAATCTTGCATAAATAAAAGAATTAAAGTATGATACTACTGAAAAGATGATAAATAGCTTAATGGTATGCATTCGAAGGTTTAGGAGATAGAAAAGCGTGAGAATAGACAAACTGCAAGTGCACAATTTCAGAGGTTTTTCAGATACAGAAATAGTATTAAACGGAAAAGATGCCATTTTTTATGGAATAAACGGAATGGGAAAATCGTCAATACTGGATGTCTGCAATCTTCTCTTTTCCAGAATTATGCAGGAAGCAGCACAGGATGAACAGATAACAGCCTCTCTTTTAGGAGAAAAAGATGTAAAAGTTGGAGAAGAAGAAGCAAAAATAACGTTGTTTCTTGAAGACCAGGGAAATAATTTTCACTATTACCGAAAAAGAATTCAGGGGAAAAATCTGCATAATTCCAAAGAACTGAAGAGAGTTTCGGAATATATTCGAAAACAGTATCTGGGAGATTATTTGGAAACAGAAGAAGAGTATGAAAACGATGACACGGAAACACCACAGAAAGAGTTTACTTTAAATAATGAAAATATTCCTGTTTATGTGTTTTATGGAGTTGACCGCTATAATGAAAAAACACGTAAATTGAGAAGGCGTTATACAGGAGCAGCAGGGAAGCTGGATGCGTGGAGAGATTCTGCATTTGGAGGAGTGATCAATTTCCGGTTATTTTTTGAATGGTTCCGGGGAAGACAGGAATATGAAAACAGTATACGAGTGGAAACGCCGAATGCAGAAGATCCACAGTTACATGCAGTAAAAAAAGCTATATTAAACGCATTGGGAGATGGATTTTCGGAAATTCGTGTGAAAGTAACAGAAGAAGATGCGGAACTTATTGTCATCAAAAAAGAATTGGAATTGGCATTTTATCAATTGTCAGAAGGAGAAAAAAGTGTAATCGCACTGGTAGGCGATTTGAGCCGGAGGCTGGCAATTGCAAATCCGAAGAGGGAGAATCCGTTGGAAGGGGATGGCATTGTGCTGATTGATGAAATTGATCTGCATCTGCATCCGAAGTGGCAGGAGAAGATTTTTCCGGCTTTACAGAATACTTTTCCAAATATTCAGTTTATTGTTTCCACACATGCTCCGAAAGTGCTGGAGTCTGTGGATGAAAATATACAGGTAATACGTTTGCATGAAGATGCAGAAACGCACCTGGTTTTGGCAGAACCGATGGAGCCGATGAACGGCTGGGATGTCAATACAATTCTGGAAGATTACATGGATACCGAAGTATATAACAGGAAGACAACGGAACTCTTAGAGCAAATAAATGTGTATCTGAATGAAAAAGCATATGATGAGGCAGAAAAACTTGTAAATAAGCTTGCATGGATGACATCGGAAGAGAATACGAAAGTTGTGCGTGCAAGAATCTTGATTGCAAAAGGGCGATAAAGTTTTTATGATTTATATTCAAAAGACAGGTGAACCAGAAGAAGTAAGCCGGTGGAAGAAAAAATTCAAGAATAAGCATAAAAGAGAAGCAGGGTATGAGGATATCCGGCATGAAAAGGAACTGCAAATATTAAAAAATGCATTGCTTGCAGAACAGAGACATCTTTGCTGCTATTGTTGTTCTTATATTAAAAATACAGAGACTGAAGTACAAAAGAATAGTTTTCATGTGGAACATTTTCGGCCTCAGGCACAAAATCAGGATTTATCTCTGGCCTATAATAATCTTCATGCTTCTTGTAATGGAGACAATCGCAGGCACTGTGGGCATAAAAAAGAAAATAATTTTGATGCAAAGCGGATGATTTCTCCGCTGGAGAAGGATTGTGAAAGTCATTTTCGATATCAGCAGGATGGAACAATACAGCCGGCGGAAAAGACAGATGAGGCAGCTGAGTATACAATTACAAAGTTGAACCTGAATGATAAACGTTTATGTCATGCCAGAGAAGACGCTTTATGGACGTTTAATGTGTTCCAGTTGAATGGAGAAGAAAAACAGCGGGAATTGAAAAAATTTGAATGTTCAGAAGAACTGCCACCTTATTGGGACGCAATTAAATATTTTTTGAAACAGGGAGACTGATATACGTGAAATATGATAGAAATCTGGTCGCTACAATCATAGAAAACGAATTTTGGGATGACTTGTATAATGAAATTGACGATTCTGTTATGAACATGGAAGGTCAGGAATTGGATGAAGCGTTTGAGACATATGTTGACTATGCAGAATTGGATCAAATAGAAAATGTCAAAGTTGTCCGGGTAGAACAGGAAGAGGATGATACATGTACGATTGTGAGAGGCATATTGGAAGCTGATGTTTCTCTTGATGGTTATGTATATTTTGAAGGGGAAAATAATATGGTGAACAGTTCGGAAGTTACATTGGAATTCGAATTTCAATTTGAGCATCAGAATGGGAAAAATCGCCAATTTGTGTCCCGGGTAATTGCATAACTTATAATTGATAGAAGATATCATGAAGAATAAAAAATGGTGGAATCTGTAGAAACTGTGATAGGACAGATTAATAGAAAGAGTGGAGGTTTAGGGATGCCGTACGTGTCACCTGTTGTTGAAAATGATTTTAAAGACCGGTTGAACAAGTGCGTAGATATTATTAAAAATTCGAGTATCAAATATCAGAGTTTTGGGATTTTTGGAAGCTACGCGAGAAATGATTATAAGGCCAGCAGTGATATCGACTTTTGCATCATAGTTCCGGAAAAACCGGAAAGATGGATGATGGGAGCCTTGCGGGAAGAACTCGAGATGTTGCATGCGGATGTGGTTTTTGTAACACCGCAGTATTTCGAACATGATAATTCAAAGTTTACACAACAGTTAAGAAGAGATTATAAGGAGTTGAAAATATGATAAAGGCAAATTCTTATTATTCTATTGCGTGCAATGAATTCTGGTATTTAAGGGATGCAGTGTCACCTGTATACTGCAATCCGGCTGCAGCTTCGGCACAGCAAATTGCAGAAAAAATGTTGAAATCCGTGGCAGAACTGGTTTGTACTGGAATTGAAAAACTAATGACATCCCATAATTTGCGCGCCTTATACGATGAGATTAAAAGGGTAGATACTTCCTTACAATTAGAGAGGAAGGATCTGGCATTACTCAAAGACTATTATTATGATGCAAGATACCCGGGGGATAATTTTGTTATTGTGACAGTGGATGAGCTGCGTGAGGCATTGGAGATCATGCTTGACGTTGTAGAAGCTGTAAATTGCTGGAGAACGTCTCATGAATTGGAGATATTAATTGCTGATCCGAGAGGGGAGTTTCAATCAGCGATGAGCAGATTGAAATAGAAATTTTGAAATTATGTGAAAACTTATATACGCAGAATATTAATGCATTATTAAAAAATATGGAGCCATAGTTTCGGTAGAAGTGATAAAACCGGTTGGATGATAAGTCTGACCGGTTTTTTACATTGAGTAAGATAAAGGTTCGTGATATAATAAAAATAATATTTATTGGATTTGGGGTTACGGAAGACAGAGGACAAGAGAATGCATATAGTTAAGGAACTTATCGATAATATATCATCAACAAGCCTGAATAGATTTCTTACCGAACAGAAAATTGCAAATGAGCAGAGGCTGTCTTTTTCGGATCATCGGGTTTTGCTAGAACAGCTTTGCCAAAGCGGATTGATTTCTGTTGAGGATCTGAATGATTTTTTCTTTCAAGAATTATTATATGGTCATCATCGATTGATGCGCGTGTATTCGTTAACTGCTTCGACCTGTCTGCGCTTAAAGAGCAGGGATTCGTGGGGCAGACTTATGCGCAAATTCCAGATCCCCGATTGGACGTACAACCAGATCATAGAGACGATTCCACAGAAGGAAGACTCCACGAAGCTTGCAGCGATACAGGAAGAAAGAAGGAATGGAAATTTAATCAGGGTGCATCTGATTTTTGTATTCTGCATGTTAAAAGATTCTGCCGGTCCGATCGAGGAGGAGTGTTCCTATCTTCCGGTAACCATTGACCTGGAACAGCGCTGCATGATTGTTAAAGTATGGAATCAGCATGGAATTATACAGGAGAGCCGTCCGCAGATTCAGCTTGATAAAATCTATAGTATAGTAGAAGAAACATTAGAACTGGAATTGGACAACAATAGAGAGGTTGATCCTCAGAATGTATTGTATGACATGAGCAAAGAATTGTTCAACCAGTTTTTTGAACGGCTTCCAAATATAAAAGAGATTGATGATAAGAGAGAGAGCCTTAGCAGCATTATCGATGCAATGTTACAAAATATTCCGTTGCATCATGTAGAACAAAAAGACGGAAAATTATATATGCCGGATGGAATCATTAATTTAGAGGAAGAACTATATCGCCTGATTCAACAGACCGCATTATATGATTACCGGGAAGATCATGCATTGAATACGCTTCTTCCAAGCGATGAAAAATATATATCAAAAATTCGATTCAGTGACAGAGATAATCTGTCGGCAAACTTAACAGGAGAAAATGGCGTAGATTGTATTTATGATGCCAAGACGTTTATGTGTATCAGGGATTCTTTGGATATCGTGAAAAGAATTATTTCCCTGACTGTCAATTTCCCAAGAGCGCGAGGGGTATTACAAGTGAAATATGAGGCTGATAATTATCAGTTTCTGACGCTGCACATTTTGGAAGGAAAATATTATTCGGAAGAAGAATTCCAGCAGATATGGGGGCTTTATAAAGAGTATGAACGAAAGAGAAGCGGTTCGGCAATGTATGAAAATCCTGCCGCAGTTGACACAAAGGCAATGTAAGCAGTTTACGACGCAGGACCTGAGTGAACGACTGGATCTGGAAATTACATATACCAAAAGTATGCTGCAGGTTCTGTGTGCAAAAAATCTGGTTCGAAAAGAACTGCACTATAGCTGTCCACAATGCCATAGTCAGAATGTCTTCGTATGTGATGGATTTGCTGCTTCGTATCAATGCTATCATTGTCAGGCAATCCTGGAACCGGCACGGGTAGAAAACGAGGGGAGACCGTTTTACAGTGTTTCCAAGGATGACTTTATGCAGTATACAAAAGAAACGTATCCGGATATCTTTTATATGACATGTGAGCCGGAAAAAGAAATTATTCCATTTCGTCCGGTGGTTGTCGAGCAATCGGAAGAAAATGTTGCTCTGGTGACCGGGGATGACAAGGTAGAGATGGTAGAGGATAAAGATGAGAAAACGGATAATGACCTTGAGAAGCGTGTGGTTAGCTTGGAAAATGATAAAAAGGGGAAGAATCTGTTTTGGGCGATTGTAAAGATAATTGTATGGGTTACATTTATGGTGCTTGCCTCTTGGTTTGTCTTGTATGAAATGCTCGATATTTTTGTTTTTAAGGATCAACATGCCTTTCTGTATGAGATGTTTATGTTTGCAATGAAGGGAAGTGTGATTGAGACAAATGATTGGAGCGGTATATTTATAACTATCATTGGTGGAATATTGACTTTGGTGGTTGGTGGAATTGATGTATTGGGATGGAAGAAGATACATCAATATTACCATACTATAAAAGAAGAATTAATTAGTTGAGTATTTGGTGGAAGGAAAAGATGAAACGAGTTCTGATGCTGGCGTCCGTCGCCTCCATGATTGATCAATTTAATATGCCAAACATTGCGTTACTGCAGAAACTGGGCTATCAGGTAGATGTTGCCTGCAATTTTATCGAGGGAAATACCTGCTCGGATGCGCGCGTCGCGGAACTGAAACAAAAACTGCAGGACATGCACGTGCACTGTTATCAGATCGATTTCGCACGGAATATCAAACACATGGGGCAGAACATGAGGGCACTGAGGCAGGTAGAAGGTTTGATGAAGCAAAATGGATACGCATTTTGCCACTGTCACAGCCCGATCGGTGGTGTGGTCGCAAGGATTGCCGGACACCGGACCAGAACAAAAGTGATCTATACGGCACATGGGTTTCATTTCTATCAGGGGGCACCGGTTATGAACTGGCTGGTGTACTATCCGGTGGAGAAGATGCTGAGCAGATGGACGGATGTGTTGATAACGATCAATCATGAGGACTATGCCAGAGCAAAAAAGAAATTTCATGCCGGAAAAACCTATTATCTGCCAGGAATCGGAATCAATCTGGAGCGATTCCATGAGGGAGATGCACAAACAATCCAGCAGAAACGGCAGGAACTTGGATTGCAGCCGGAAGATGTATTTCTGCTGTCTGTGGGAGAACTCAGTGATCGTAAAAACCATGTCGTTGCCATTGAGGCAATGAAACAGCTGGTTCAGAGACATTCGCAGCTGAGATATTTTATTTGCGGACAGGGAGAAAAAAAGCAGGAACTGCAGCAGTTGATTCGAAAATATCATTTGGAAGATCATGTGAAACTGTTGGGATTTCGGACAGACGTGGCAGAACTCTGTCAGGCAGCAGACGTGTTTGTGTTCCCGTCAAAACAGGAGGGACTTCCGGTAGCACTGATGGAAGCGATGGCTTGTGGGGTTCCGGTAGTGTGCAGCAGAATTCGGGGAAACACAGATCTGGTAAAAAATGGAGAGAACGGTTATCTGGTAAGCGCAGATCAGCCGGAGGAATATATTCAGGCAATCGAAAAACTCCTGCAGATATGGAAGAATACGGAAGAAGTCCGGCAGATGAGAAAAAATAACCGTGTACGGATAAAACAATATAGTTTACAGAAGATTGACAAGATCATGGAGAATATATATCGCTAAATATTGCAAATTATGGGGATTATGGTAGAATAGTAGGGGTATTTTGCGAATTTGAGATAAAATCTGTATAGGAAAATAATTGATTATGAAACAAAAATCTTACTATTTAAAAATATTTCTGATTATAGAATGTGTATTATTGATTTTTCTGGGAATTTTTTATTTCTCGGCAGGAAGATCGTTATATGAAAGAGATTCCGATGGCAATGTTGCGGAATTCAATGCGACAAATGATGTAGGAGAACTTACGCAGGGAGCAACGGTAGAACAGATTTATACGTCCCAAATGGATTTACTGGATTCCGTAGGTGTAATGGTTTCAGATTATGGAAAAAGCATCAATCACGGAGTTGAGATTCAGTGTGAAAATTTGTCTAAGGGACAGATACTTGCAAAAAAAACATTCTCAGCGGATGAATTTGAAGTAAATCAGTATGTTTATTTAAACATTGCAGATGGTGTAAAAGTTGATCGTGGAGATCAGATTAAGATTTCCTGTACATCCGATGGGGAAGCAGGGGATGCTCCGACCGTATTATATAATGTAGAAAACAAACTGGAAAACCCGGATGTCGCGAGAGATGCACAGTTTACTGTGAATGGAAATGTTGTTCCGGGAACAATGTGTATTGCGGTCAATGGGCGGAATTATGTCTGGACAGGTCCGAATTACTGGAAACTGGTATTACTTGCAGTTGTATTAGTGGCTGTCTTGTATGGAATTGAGTGCAGCCGCGACAAAAGGGGGAAGACAACAGTACTGTTTAACATGTTGTTTGTCCTCAAAAAATATAAATTCTTAATTAAGCAGCTTGTGAAGAGAGATTTTAAAGTGCGTTATAAACGTTCGGTACTTGGCGTGTTTTGGAGCTTTCTGAATCCGCTTCTTATGATGATCGTACAGTATGTTGTATTTTCACAGCTGTTTAAATCAGATATTGAAAATTATCCGGTATATCTGTTGAGTGGTACGGTTGTTTTTAACTTCTTTAATGAAGGTGTAGGACAGTCTTTGACATCTATTGTGGGGAATGCGCCGTTGATCACAAAGGTATATTTGCCGAAATATATATATCCGGTAACAAGGGTTTTTTCTTCGGGAATCAACTTACTGATGTCATTGATTCCGCTGATCATTGCAGCGCTTATTACAGGTGAAAAGATCACATGGGCTTTTTTAATGCTTCCATATATTTTGATTTGCGTCATGATTTTTACCATGGGATTCGGTATGATTCTGGCAGCTGCCATGACGTTTTTCCGGGATATGCAATTCTTATGGGGAGTGCTGAGCATGCTCTGGATGTATCTGACACCACTGTTTTATCCGATTTCGATTGTTCCGAAGCAGGTACAGGGACTGGTACTCAATAATCCGATGTACTATTTTGTCAATGCTTTTCGAACCATCATTCTGGAAGGGATTACACCTCGACCGGTTGTGTTCTGTCAGTGTACAGTGGTCGCACTCGTTATGCTGGGAATCGGAAGCTTGATCTTTAAGAAAACACAGGATAAATTTATCTTTTATATTTAGGAGGAATTGCAGAAAATGCCGATCGTTTCTGTGAAAAATATATCACTTAAATTTAAAATGGAACAGAACCGTGCAAATTCATTAAAAGAATTTTGTGTACGCTGGCTGAAACGGGATTTGAAGTCAGAGGATTTCTGGGCATTAACAGATGTTTCTTTCGATGTCGAAAAGGGTGATGTCATTGGAATTATCGGACATAACGGAGCCGGAAAAAGTACATTATTAAAAGTGATTTCCGGAATTATGAAACCGACAAAAGGAACGATCGAAGCGTATGGAAACATTGTGCCAATGCTGGAACTGGGATCGGGATTTGATATGGAATTGTCTGGTAGAGAAAATATATATCTGAATGGTGCAATTCTCGGGTATTCAGAAGAATTCCTGAATGAAAAATATGATGAAATCGTTGCATTTTCCGAACTTGGAAATTTTATTGAGGCACCACTCCGGACTTATTCCTCCGGAATGCTTGCAAGACTGGCATTTTCCGTTGCATGTATTGTGGAGCCGGAAATCTTGATTGTTGATGAAATCCTGTCGGTCGGGGATGCTGATTTTCAGGAGAAGAGTCGTGCGAGAATGATGGATCTTATGACAGGCGGAACAACGGTATTTTTTGTATCGCATAGTTTAAAACAAATCCGGGAAATGTGCAACAAGGTTGTCTGGCTGGAGCATGGGAAAATACAGGCGATCGGAAAAACTGAGGAGATATGTAATATGTACGAAGGGGAAAAGCATGAGTGATATAAAAATCCTTGTTGCAACGCATAAAGAATTTTACCGGCCGGAAAATCCACTGATTTTTCAGGTGCAGGTAGGAAGTGCATTGGCAGATCATCATATAGAAGGAATTCTTCATGATGATGAGGGCGAGAACATTTCAAAGAAAAACAGATCCTACTGTGAACTTACGGCACAGTATTGGGCGTGGAAAAATCTGCAGGCAGACTATTATGGCTTTTTTCATTATCGCAGATATATGAGTTTCAAACAATATTTCCCCGTGACAAATGGCAAAATACAACTGAAGCGATGGACACCGTATTTGGAAGCGGATTCTCTGGAGAAAGATCTATCTCCTTATGATTTAGATGAGATGCACATGCGGCATGTGATTGAACAATATGATGTGATCACAGTGCTGAGTGAGCATATGGATGTGACGGCATATGAACAGTTTGGACAGTTTCATCGAATCAATGATCTGGATCGTGCAATCTCAATATTAAAAGAATTGTATCCGGAACAAACAGAGGCTTGTGATAGCTACATGCAGTCGAAATATATTTATTTCTGCAATATGTATATTATGAAAAATGAATACTTTTATGCATATATGAACTGGCTGTTTCCTGTTTTGGAGAAGTTTGAGAGCCAGACAGATTTTTCCGGATATAGTGATAAAGAAAAGCGTGTGACGGGGTATATTGCGGAGCGATTGTTTGGCGTGTACTATACCTGGTTAAAACAGCAGGGATCGGCAAAGTGTGCGGAGGTTCCATATGTGATTTTCCACCAGAATGTCCGTGAGTTTCAATTGGGCAAAAAAGGACCGATAATTAAGGTGGATATGAGAAAGGTCAATCAGCTGATACCGGCAGGAACTATGAGAAGACGTATGGTACGCAGACTTCTGAGAAAGGAATTATAGAAATGGAAATTCAATTACAAGCAATTCTACAGCCTGATCCGGAAATCTGTGTTGAAGAAGCCCTGTATTTTCATAGAAAGGGAGAAGAGATATGTTTTGATGGATATTTCAATCTTTTTTATATCGAGAAATGGAAGCGGTATACAAGATTGGAAAAATTGCAGTTGTCTATCAAAACCGCAGGATATCAAATGCTTCGACTCTATCATAATCGGGAATATGTTGATGAAATCAAGCTGGAAGAATCAAAACATGTGTATACCATAGAATTTCCATGGGAGAAATACACAGATGGTGTTTTCTGGTTTTCTCTTGTGCCGGATGAGAAGTGTAAGATGCAGCAGATATCAGGATATTATATGGGGGTGTGTGAGGAGGTTGCACATGTGGCAATCGGGATTGATATCTGTACATATCGCAGAGAAGAATATGTCCTGCGCAACTTAAAGATACTCTGTGAGCGGGTATTGCAAAATGAAGAACTGCAGGTTTCGAAAGCCTTGTGGGGATACATCATTGATAATGGAAAAACATTGGATGCATATGAACCATTGCAGCAGTATTTAAAGGCGTGGCAGGAGAGAATTTCTGTTATACCGAATAAAAATGCCGGTGGAGCAGGTGGATTTACCAGAGGTATGCTGGAAGTTTTGGAAGATAAAGAAGAAAGACAGTTAACGCACGTCGTGCTTATGGATGATGATGCGGTGTTAGAGCCGGATTTGTTTGTACGCATGTATGGTTTTCTGTGCGTGGTGAAGCCGGAATGGAAAGATATCATTCTGGGTGGAACAATGCTTCGGGAGGATAAACCGTATCTGTTATTTGCGTCAGGAGAAACCTGGAGTAAAGGATTGATCAAGAATGCAAATAAAAATCTGGATGTGCGCGAATACGAGAATGCAACACGGGAAAATCTTATTACAACAAAATTGGAAAAAACGCTGTATTCGGGCTGGTGGTGCTGCTGTTATTCGCTAAATGTTATCAGGGAAGACAATTTGCCAATTCCGTTATTTTTGCACCATGATGATATTGAATTTGGATTGCGAAATCAAAAGAATGGAATTGTTTTTTTGAATGGAATCAGTGTATGGCATAGAACCCCAGATAGTAGGGTAGTGGGAAGTAATTTATATTATGATATTCGAAATGATTTAATTGAAATTACACAACAGTACAGTCAAAAGATGGCAGAAAAATGCATATGGCGATTTTTCTGGAAACGATTATTAATTCGACTTATTCTTAATAGAAAGAAGGAAGTCTCTCTTGTAGTTAGAGGTGCAGAAGATTTTTTGAAGGGGATGGATTGGTTATGGAAACAAGATCCAGAAAAACTTCATCTTAAAATAAGAGATGTGGAAGAAGATGGCAATTGGATATGTTGGAAAAAAAGCGGCAGAGTATGCTTGAAACTGATAAAAGAAAGAAAAAATGCAGTTCTTAATTATCAGAATAAAACAGGATTATATACAAAAAAAAGTGCATGGATGAAGTATTTGAGCAAATAGGAATGAAAATGAGGAGAAAGTGATATGAATAATGATTTAAAACTTACAATAGTTGTTCCAATATATAATGTTGAACAGTATTTGGAACAGTGTTTGGATAGTTTGGTGAATCAATCAAATCATGATTTTAAGGTGATAATGGTTGATGATGGATCTAAGGATAAGAGCGGAGAAATAGCTCAAAAATATGCTGAAAAATTTCCAGAAAGATTTTTTTATGTATATAAGGAAAATGCTGGATTGGGAGCTGCAAGGAATACTGGAATGGAGTACTGCGATACGGAATATATAGAATTTTTGGATAGTGATGATTGGTTACTGCCAAGAACAGTAGAGTTAGTGTTAGATAGATTAGAAAGAGAAGTTGAAAAACCAGAAATAGTTTTTATGACACCTGTTGTATATGATATGTCAAATTGTAAATTTACAGAATTTGCTGATAATGAAGAATTAAGGGGAATTTTTGAATATACGATGGTTACAAATCCGCAACAATCACCTAAAATGTTTGGACTTGAAGCAAGCGTGAATAGGTGTATATGGAGTATGGAATTCTTGAAGAAATATGAATTTTCTTTTCCGACTGGAGTTAAATGGGAAGATGTTGCTCCACATTTTTATAGTTTTTATTGGGCAAGACGTTGCATTATGGTAGAAAATGTTGGATTTTGTTATCGGATTAATTCTGGAAATCAGATTACTACATCATCAGATGCTGGTCGTTTAGATATTATACCTGTTTTTTCAAAAACATTGGTTTATGCGATAGAAAATGGATGGAATGAAAATGAAATTAGTTATATTTTGCGTATGTTTTTTACATTTGCAACTTGGTCGATGGCTGTAACAAAAAAAGAAAATTATGGGGAATTGGTTAAAAAAATACATCTATATTTAAAAGCAGTTCCAAAGAGATATATAAATATTTTTATTAAGCAGCGTGAACTTTGTAGGAAAGAAATTATATTGTTAAGATTACTTAGGTCTTCGTTATATAAAGTTATATGTGATTATCATAGAAAAGAATTTATTACAAAAGCAGTGGTAAAAATAGGAAAAAATATTAGGAGAAAATAAAATATGGATGATATGGTATTATATTTGGAATTGCAGAAGCTGCCTAAAGAAGTTCTGTTAATAATTGGATCTGAACATGGAATAAAAATTATGCAAGATATTTTAATAGGCGTATGTTTGGAAAAATTAACTGTTTTATCTCTTTCGGAGCATTTGTTTAAAGCTGTTGAAAAGGAAAAAGAAAATATTGAAAATGATTCACAATATTATATTCCAAGACAATTTATTCTTTTGCGTAAAAATGAATTTGATGATCATAAATTTGGACAAGAAGATTTGGCTATCTTATATGAAGGTGTAAAAAATCAAGAATTTGTAGAAAAATTATCTAAGTTAGGTGCAAAGTATTTAATTGGAATGCATGATAGAAATTATATTAATACTTTTGATATATGGGAAAAGTTTCGAGAAAATACAAAAAAAATATACATAATATCTTATGTTGGTGGTGGGAAGAAAGATGTATTGAATTGGGAAAAAAATGAGGAAAATTCAATAGAATTAAGTATTATTTTCCCTATGTATAATATAGCAAAATATTTACCACAGTGTATAGAGACAGTAACGAAATGGCAAACAGATTTTGTGGAATTTTTGTTTGTGGATGATGGATCGCCTGATAATTGTGCTGATATTGTAAAAAAATATGCACAAAGAGATTCTAGAATAAAGTTGTTGTCTAAAAAAAATGGAGGTTGTGCTTCTGCAAGACAGTATGGATTAGAAAGAGCAAAGGGTAGATATATTGGATTTGTTGATCCAGATGATTTTATTCAGCCGGATATGTATCGTAAATTATTGGCAAAGGCATTAGAAGGAACTTATGAAATAGCATATTGTGGATATCAAGAGTATTATGAAAATACAGGATTGAGTGCTGAAGTACCCGATGCATTAAGTTATCCATATAATGAGGGAACGAGCGATCCAGCAAAGATTGATGAATTGATAGGATATCAAAGGGTTGCTATTTGGAGAGGAATATATAGTAAAGACTTGATTCAACGTAATAAGATTCATTTTTATACAGATCTTAAACGATTTGATGATCTTCCGTTTAAGATTGAAGTGACATCAAAAGCAAGATCAGTTATAGCAGTGCCGGAATATTTGTATTATTATAGGATGTCTCGTCCTGGACAAGATGTCTCGGCAGATGATGAGCGATTATATGTTCATTTTCCGATTTTTGAATATCTTGATAAATTTATGAAAAATGCATCCAATAGAAATCAACTTGATTATTTACATTTAGTTAAAGTACACACACATAGATATGCTCTGGAGAAAATAAAAAGAGAATTTTCCAAAGAGTACTGTAGAAAAGCTAAAAGAGACATTAAAGGTGATTTTGGATTTATTGAGGGAATGTATGTTATAAATAAGCTTGGAAGTAAACAAGATCTTCTTCTTTTTATTTTATTATATTGGGGGTGGGATAGAGCTATAAGAAAATTACTTCATAGAAAAGAAAAAGCATTAAAAGAAAATAAAGCAATTAAAAAATTGAAATTATTAAATAATAAAGGAATATAGTAGGAGATTAGATAATTGAAATCGAAAAATTTTGCACAGCAGCATCTTAGCAGTTTTGGGGGGATAAAGGTAATTGCTATGCTATTACTTTTTTGGTGGCATAGTTCAATCCCAATTCCTAATGTTGATTTGGGAGCAAGAACATGTGAATTATTGTTTGTTACTTCTGTTTTTTGGGGTTGGGTATAATTATTTTTATAAAGGTATGCCAAAAACATGGAAGGCTTCATTTATGTATGCAATTAAGAAAATTATACGTTCAATTTTCCAAGCGGATATTTCCGAATAAAGCCTGATTAAATGTGGCTTGAGAAGCAATCCATTCGGTTACTTTACTTTTCAGTACAGATGTGATATCTGCCGAAAGCGTTGATATATGTTCCACAAACAGAGCCATAAGGCTCTGCAGTGCATTGGTTAAATCCATGTCCTGTATATCTTCACAATACATGAAAAAACAGTTCGCCATAACTTTTCTGGTCATTCTGGTTTCGGCAGAGCCATTCCAGAATGATATATTGTGTAAACATAATGGTTGTATGGCTTATCATTGCACCATAACTACGGCTCTGGAATTCAGAACCCAATTTCAGGAAAGATTTTGATGCCTTGAAAAAGCATTCAATTGACCAGCGGTTCCCATAAGTACGCACAATTTCTGCGTTATTAAGTGAGGTATCCGTGCTCAAAAGATAGAGACATTCCAGAAAGCGAAACAGGTTTTTAACCTGAAAAACCAGTAGTAATAAAAACTGGAATACTTCATAGGTAGAAACACTACAGGATTTCGTTATATCGGACTTACGAAGCAGTTTTGCAATCTGAAGGTTACTCTGTTCACTCAGCACCTGAACACCATGCTGTTCAGGTATTGAGTGAACGTGATGTGGGGAACGTGATGTGGGTGTGAGCAGCCCCCCTTTTTTATGGGACTGCGAAGTTACTGTTCACAAGTTACCCTGCGAACAGTAACAGAAAAAGCAGGATTCAGAAGTCGTTAACGAGACTTCTCATCCTGCTTGAGTTTATCTATAAATATAGTTTTTTAAATTTCGTCAGTTTTACAATGATCTGAACAGTAACTAATAATTGCATGTATGACTGGTTTTATCAGCAGGACAAACAGAACCTTAGAAGGAATCTTATTATTGTGAATCCTTTGCAGCAGACAATTGGAGTAAGAACATTTGATCGGGATAGATTTAAAAAGTTGCAAAAACGCTTTAAACATGATCTGAAGGAATATTATCAAAGAAAAGATCAATCGAATAAGAAATATGCAGATTCGTATAAAATATTAACATCAGAAAATTTTTGGAAAAAGTATTTAGCAATTTAAAAGGAGAAAAAAATGAAAGTAGTAATATTAGCAGGTGGATATGGAACGCGTATTAGTGAAGAAAGTATGGTTAAACCAAAACCTATGATTGAAATTAATGGACAACCTATATTATGGCATATTATGAAAGAATATTCTTATTATGGATTTAACGATTTCATTATCTGTGCAGGATATAAACAACATGTGATTAAAGAATATTTTGCGGATTATTATTTGTATAAATCTGATGTTACATTTGAATTCTCTAATGAAAATAAGATGACAGTACATAACAATGCATCAGAACCATGGACAGTTACTATTGTAGATACGGGATTGAATACAATGACAGGTGGAAGAGTAAAAAGGGTAAAGAATTATATTGGAAATGAACCATTTTTGCTTACATATGGAGATGGTGTATGTGATGTAGATATACAAAAACTTGTTGAATTTCATAAATCACATGGAAAATTGGCAACACTCACAGCAGTAATGCCGGGAGGAAGATTTGGTACACTTGAGATAAGTAAAGAGAACAATTGTATTCAGAAATTTGCCGAGAAAAAGAAAGAAGATGGTGGTTGGATTAATGGGGGGTACATGGTTCTTCAACCAGAAGTTATTGATTACATAGAAGGGGATAACACAACTTTTGAAAAAGAACCATTGGAAAACTTATCGAAAGATAATCAATTGGTAGCATATAAGCATTATGGATATTGGCAGTGTATGGATACTATGAAGGAAAAAATGAATTTGGAGAGCTTGTTGAGGGAAGGCAAGGCACCATGGAAAGTATGGGAAGATTAAGGAGAAAAAAGATGAAAAAAGTAATAGTGACGGGAGCTAATGGATTTGTAGGTGGTGCTCTTGTTAAGGAATTGGTTGCGAATGATATAGAAGTAATCGCGCTTGACCTAAAAGGACACAGTGATAATTTGCCTAAGAGCGAGAAAGTGAAATTCTACGCATTTGATTTGTCAAATGCTCAAGAAATAAAAAATAAGATAAAAGAAAAGGACATAGATACTTTTTACCATTTTGCATGGGCTGGTTCTGCAGGAAGTGCTAGAGCGGATGTTACACTTCAATTGAATAATGCAAAGTGGACTATTGATTGTCTTAAATTGGCAAAGAAATTAGGTTGTTCGCGATTTGTTAATGCAGGAAGTATCATGGAACTTGAAACATATGCTGCGACATTTAAGGAAGAAAATAGACCTGGATTAGGGTATATTTATGGTAGTGGAAAGCTTGTTGCACATGCAATGTGCAAATCGGTTGCAGCAGATATCGGAATAGACCTTGTATGGGCAATGATCACAAATGCATATGGTGTTGGAGAGAAAAGTCCTAGAATGGTTAATACGACAATTCAAAAATGTATTAAAGGTGAGGCACCACAGTTTACTGCTGGAACGCAGAATTATGATTTTGTTTACATTGATGATGTGGCAAGAGCATTTAGACTTATTGGACAGAATGGTAAACCTTTCTGTGAATATCTGATTGGATCTTCGAATGCAAAACCTCTTAAAGAGTTTCTGCTTGAAATGAAAGAAGCAATTGCTCCTGATTTAGATTTTATATTTGGTGATATTCCGTTTACTGGGGTTAATCAGTCATTGGATGATTTTGATTGTAAGAAGACAGAACAAGATACAGGTTTTAGAGCAGAAATTAGTTTTGGAGAAGGATGTAAGAGAACAAGAGATTGGTGGCTAGATGTTTTAAAGGAGAATGATTAAATGATACAGAAATTTGAATTTAGAGATACAGAAATTCCGGGATTGATAGAAGTAACACCTTTTAATGCAGATGATATTAGAGGATGTTTTACGAAAGATTATTCAAAAGAGGTTTTTGAAGAAAATGGAATAAAGCATGATCTGGCAGAAGTATTTTATACGACATCTTACAAAGGGGTAATTAGAGCTTTGCATTTTCAAAGAGAAAAACAGCAACCTAAGCTTGTTAGGTGTATATATGGTCATGTATATGATGTTGTTGTTGACCTCAGAAAAGATAGTCCAACTTTTAAAAAATGGTTAGGCTTTGATCTGATTGGAAAAAAGCATAATGAAATACTGGTGCCGGCAGGTTGTGCACATGGATATTTAGTATTAGAAGAGTCTATTGTTTCATATAAATGTAGTGAAAAATTTTATGGAGAATATGATGATGGTATTATGTGGAATGATGAGGAGATCGATGTAAAATGGCCACTTAGTCTTATTGGCGGAATTGATAATGTGATTCTTGCAGATAAGGATAAAAATTTGCAGACATTTAAAGAATTCATGAAAACATATGGGGGATTTTAATGGAGAACTATGATGTCATAGTAGTAGGATGTGGTTTGTCAGGTGCTGTGATTGCAAGGCAGTATGCGGAAAAAAAGAAAAAGGTTCTTATATGGGATCGAAGAAAGCATATTGGTGGAAATATGTATGATTATGTTAATGAACACGGAATTTTAGTTCATATGTACGGACCACATACTTTTCATACAAAAAAGAAACAATTATTTGAATATGTAAGTAAATTCGCCGAATGGGAAAAATATAATTTGACATGTGGAGCGCAGATAAATGGTAAGTATACTCCAACTCCATTCAATTTTCAAACAATAGATGATTTTTATGATGAAAAAAAGGCAAATATGATTAAAACTGCTATAAAGCAGGAATATCCAGATAGAAAATTTGCAACCGTGTTGGAACTTCTTAATCATAAAAATAATTTAATAAGAGAGTATGCTCAATTTTTATTTAAGAATGATTATAGTTTGTATACTGCTAAACAATGGGGAGTATCACCTGAAGAAATAGATCCGAGCGTATTAAAAAGAGTTCCTATTAGATTTAATTATGATGTAGGATATTTTGATGATGAGTATCAGTATATGCCTACCAATTCATATGTCAATTTTTTTAATAATATATTAAATCATTCTAATATTACAGTAGAATTGGGAGTTGAAGCATTAGATCGAATTCATTTAGATGAAGATAATAAGGAAATTGTCATTGATAACAATAGATTTGATGGAATATTGGTATATACTGGAGCTATTGATGAACTGTTTAAAAATAAATATGGTAAATTACCATATAGATCACTGGAATTTAAATGGGTGACAGAAGAAAAAAAGAGTTTTCAGCAAGCTCCTGTGGTTGCATACCCTCAAGAAAAAGATTTTACTAGAATTACAGAATATACAAAGCTTCCTGTTCAAAATGTTGGGGAAAAAACAACTTATGCAATTGAATATTCAATTCCTTATAAGAATAACAAAAGAAATGAGCCATATTATCCGGTATTAACAGAGGAATCTGCTAATATTTATCAACAATATAAAGAAGAAGCAACAAAGTATAAAAAAATGATTTTAAGTGGCAGGTTAGCGGATTTTAAATATTACAATATGGATCAAGCTTTGGAACGAGCACTTAGTCAATGTGAATAGAGGTAAAAAACAAATGAAAACAATAACAATTGTGGTTCCTACATATAATGAAGAAGCAAATATAATGATTGCATATAATAGAATAAATGAAACAATGCAACCGTTAAAAAATAGATATAATATAGAGATACTTTTTGTTGATAATGATTCCAAAGACTCAACAAGAACGTTGATTAGAAATTTATGTAAACAAGATAAAAGTGTAAAAGCTATTTTTAATGCTAGAAATTTTGGACAAGCGAGATCTCATTTTTATGGATTGACGCAGGCGAAAGGGGATTGTGCCATTTTATTACATGCCGATCTGCAGAATCCACCAGAAGTTATGCTTGAGTTTATTGAAAAATGGGAAAAAGGTGCTAAGGTAGTAATTGGAATTAAAGACAGCAGTAAAGAAAATCCTGTATTGTTTTTCCTAAGAACAATATATTATAAAGTTATGGGGATGATTTCAGAAGTGGAACAAATACAGCACTTTTCGGATTTTGAATTATTAGATAAAGACTTTTTAGATGTATTGAGAAATTTGCATGATCCATCACCCTATTTAAGAGGAATTGTTTCAGAACTTGGATTTCAAATGGAAAGAGTTCATTATAAGCAGAATAATAGAGAGCATGGAAAAACAACTGCCAATTTTAGAAATTTATATGATTTCGCAATGAATGGCGTTACTTCTTATTCCAAAAGTATCCTTCGACTTGCTACAATTGGAGGATTTACGATGTCTGTGATTAGCATTATAATTGCTATTATTACGTTAATAAGAAAGCTTATGTATTGGGATGCTTTTGATGCTGGAATAGCAGCAATTGGTGTGGGAGTATTTGTGTTAGGTTCTGTGCAGTTGTTTTTCATTGGTCTTTTGGGGGAATATGTTTTGAACATGAATGTGCGGATATTAGATAGGCCGTTAGTGATTGAGAGTGAGAGAATTAATTATTAAGAATATATGAAGGGTATTAGGCTTTGAGAAGAAACATTATGAAAGTTAATAAAAAAATTAAGATAAATGAGAAAGTGTTGGTTTCAATCGCATTAATGTACATTGTTGTTCCTATTATAATATTTATAATAGGATGGTTAAAACCTCAAATTGCGATCATTTCTTCGGTAGCTATTTTATTTGGTATAGTGTGGTATTTGAAAGAATACAAATGCGAAAATAGGTATTTGGAAATATCAACAATTGCGTTGGCTGCAATTATTTTGATTGCAACAGCATGGGTTTTACTTTCGGGAATTGGTGGATATATGCCACAAAAGGCTGATTGGCATTGGAGAAATGCAATTTTAAGGGATTTAATAAATTATACGTGGCCGGTCATCTATCCGAAGACGGAAATGGGATTGGTATATTATTTCACATATTTTTTAGTTCCAGCTTTGGTTGGAAAACAGTTTGGTTGGGATGCGGCAAATATATCGCTCGTTGTATGGACTGTGTATGGAATAGTATTATGTGTATTCTTTTTATGCAAATATCTAAAGGTAGGAAGTTTTAAACAAGTCATAGGAATAATGATTATTTTTATAGTCTGGAGAGAGTTCGATGATATTAGAATTGCAATCGCAAATTATTTTGATGCTTCATGGTGTTATGAATATTCTAATAATAATACATTATTGCAGTGGGTGACAAATCAAACAATTGTTCCATGGTTAGCAACGTTGATGTTTTTAAATAATAGACAAATTAGTAATTATGCATTTTTAGGATTGTGTGTATTTGCTATGTCTCCGCTTCCGTTTGTTGGTTTTTTTATTTTATTGATAGGGGATGCTTTGGTGCAATTAGGAAAGTCAAAAAAGAAATTGCAAATGATTAGAAAGGATTTCTTTAGCGTTCAAAATGTAATTGCATTAATAACAATTTTTCCAATTTTTTCAACATTTTACTTGTTAAATTCGGCTGCTACTGGGGGAGCTGGAAAAGGTGGAGTCGGTTTATATATGGATGTCGGGTATAAAGGATGGATTGCACTAGTGCTTTTTTGGTGTTTTAATGCTGTTTGCTTTTCGATTGTAATTTATAAAGATTATAAAAAAGATCATTTGTTTTGGATTACTACAATATCTTTAATATTTATACCTATTATAAGAGTTGGAGATGGTCGTGATTTTTGTATGAGAGCATCTATTCCAGGCTTGTTTGTAATGATGGTGTATGTGATAAATTATTTGAAATCTCATAAGAAATCATTTGAGGTGAATGCGAGGTTAATTTATATAGCGTTAGGGCTTTTTTGTTATTTGTTTAGTTGTGAAAGTGTAAATAGTCTTTCTATTGCAAAACATACAGAAAATAAAAATGATTATCTTGCGGATCAAGTTGGTTCTCTAGGTAATAAATTACCTTATGCGAAGTGCTATGGAGTTTGTATGAATATGTACTTGACAGAAGATCCGAATGATAAAATTTTCTTTTCTAGATTATGTAAGAAAAAAACAGATGAAATGATAGAGCAAGATAAATATGTGACGGATAATTATCTGAAATCAACTGGATTTGAAATAATATCTGGTTATTATAAAATATATAATGAATATGCAGAATACGATATTATGTTATCTAATACAACAATTGGTGGTGGTTATCAAATAAGTTTAGAAGGCTCTGACAAGGTGTTAGCTGTTGGTGAAAATGATACAGCAGTGTTAATAGATGATAATACAGAGTGGGCGACCAATAATATTGATGGTAGTCAGTTATTAACTATAAGCAAGAATGATAAAAACGAAATCATGATTTGTAATAATAATTTAGCATTAACATACGATAATGGAAAATTAGAGTGGAAACCTATAGGTGATTCCACTGAACAATTATGGAAGATTAAATCTAATAGTAATGAGATTAGTGGAGAAAAATTTAGAGAACAATAAATAACAAATTGACGGGAAATATAGTTTATGCAGTTTGAAGGAGACATATATGAATTTAGAGTTTTATAATGGAAAGAAGGTTCTTATAACAGGACATACGGGATTTAAGGGATCTTGGATGTGCCAATTACTTATTATGGCTGGTGCAGAGGTGACAGGGTATGCGTTGCAACCACCAACAGACCCAAGTCTATATGAAATGTGTGATCTATCAAAACATATGAAAAATGTGGTAGGCGATATTAGAGATTTGAAACATTTGCTTGCGGTTTTTAAAGAAACTCAACCAGAAATTGTTATTCATATGGCGGCACAGCCTTTAGTGCGTGAGTCATATAAAAACCCAGTTTATACATATGAAACAAATGTGATGGGAACCGTTAATGTATGTGAAGCAGTAAGATTGACATCTTCTGTGAAATCGTTTGTGAATGTTACAACAGATAAGGTTTATTTAAATAAGGAGTGGAGTTGGGGATATCGTGAAAATGAAGAGCTAAATGGATATGATCCATATTCAAACTCTAAATCCTGTTCAGAACTGGTAACAAGTAGTTATATTAATTCTTTCTTTAATGATCTTCCAGTTGCGGTGTCAACGGCTCGTGCTGGTAATGTGATAGGCGGAGGTGATTTCGCTACAGATCGTATTATTCCAGATTGTATACGGGCTGCTGGAGCAGGCAAGGATATTATTGTACGTAATCCTTACTCTACGAGACCTTACGAACATGTGTTAGAACCAATTGTGGCATATCTAATGATTGCTCAGGCACAATATAATGATAAAGATAAATATGCTGGCAGTTATAATGTAGGACCTAATGAGACGGATTGTTGGACAACTGGTGATTTAGTTACATTATTTTGTAATAAATGGAATGCAAAAACAGGTGCAAATATTAAGTGGGTTAATAGATACGATGGTGGACCTCATGAAGCAAATTTCTTGAAGTTAGATTGTTCGAAATTGAAGGTCGCTTTGGGGTGGAAGCCACGATGGGATGTCGAGAAAACGATGGAGAAGATTGTAGAATGGTCAGATGCATATTTGAATAATGGAGATTTCATTGAAGTAATGAAGAATCAAATAAAAGAATTTTGCGAGGGGTAAGAATAAAAATTGAGGGCTAAGGGATTCTTAGTTCTCAATTGACTTATATACGAAAGGGTAAAAACATATATGATAGAATCATTAAGAAAGAATAAAAAAGGAATTATATTAATGTTGATATCATCGGTATGTGCATGCATGGGACAACTTTTGTGGAAGATCTCTGCTAAAGAAGGAATAATATTTCTTTTGGGGGGATTTGGCTTTTATGGTTTAGGTGCTTTGATAATGATAGTTGCATATAGATTTGGAAAGCTTTCTGTATTACAGCCCATGTTAAGTATGAACTACGTGCTTAGTATTATATTGGGAGCTGTAATTTTGAAAGAATCAGTTTCAATATTGAAATGTATAGGAGTATTGGTAATAATTATGGGAGTGCTTATGATCGCAGGAGGTGACGAAGAGTAATGGTTTTTGTTGTTTCTCTTTTGGTTATGACATTAATTGGGGCAACGGCTTCGTTATTTTTGAAAAAGGCATCTAATTCGAGTGGGTTAATTGTTCTGATAAAAAATATAAATTTATATATTGGTATTTGTTTATATGGAACAGCAGCCTTATTGAATGTTTGGATTTTAAGATATTGGGATTATTCTGTGGTGTTACCACTTACGTCTTTGACCTATGTGTGGACTATGGTATTGTCTTACATAATATTAAAAGAAAAAATTTCAAAAAGAAAAATTGTTGGTGTCATATTGGTGTTAATAGGTGCAGTATTGGTTTCATTATAATAATGCAATATGAAAACGTGAACTCAAATATTAAAAAATAATCTAATAAAGTATAAAAAATGATGAAGAGTAAAAGTTGTAATAGATTGTTTAAGCATATTGCGGAATAAGTATATACATTGAATGTAAAATAAAGGGGCTGCCCCCATTAAAAAATATAAACTTTTTAAATGGGGTACTGCTTGCCGATATTACGGCATCCGGAGCAGATGCATTTTTGCTACATGTTACAACTACGCCAAGTGTGGCATATGTAGTCCGTGATTTTTCTGGCTACCAGATCTTACGATGGGATGCGCGTGGGGGTGTGTTGCCGTGGATGAGATGGTGCAGGTGATTCATGAAGAAGGTTTTATGATAAAGCAGGGATGGATTAATGAGTGAAAAAAGGATTGCATTCAATTGGCGAGTTTTCCATAAATACGCAATGTAATGATGAAAAAGGGTGTAAAATGTCTGGTGAAATAAAAAGAAAAGAAAGAATAATAGAACTGGATTATATTCGTGCATTCGCTATTTTGTGTGTATTGCTTACACATACTACGGAAAGAGTATATACATTGAATGCTATGACGTTAGCACAAGAATCTATGCATAGCAGAATTTTTTCGGTATCTTTGTTTACCGTTGGCCGATTAGGAGTTCCACTTTTTTCTTCTTAACAGGATTTCTAATGTCGGGGGGGGATTATGGATATGAAAGAATAATAAAAATTGGAAAACGTAATATATTGGGATTGGTAATTACAACAGAGATATGGATTGTTATTTATAATTGTTTTAATGCATGGTATTATCAGACTCCGCTAAATGGAAAGATTATGATAGAAAACATGTTATTTTTTCGTCCGACAGAAATGTCGCATATGTGGTATATGTCTGTAATCATTAGAATTTATTTGTTTATTCCATTTATCATAAATGGATTGAATCACACAGATGTGAGAAGTTTGTTTATTCCATTATCTGTTGCGTTTTTAGTACTGTTTGTGATTCCGGTTGTGGATGTCTTTTTATTGGCAAATGGAAAATCGGCAATTTCATCATTGCTTGATCTTAGTTTTTTAGGCGGAGTATATGGATTTTGTATCATATTGGGCTGCCTGATTAGAAAAGGTGTTTTTGACAGAATAAAAACAATAGCGTTAATATTGATAGGGGTGGGTTCTTTTTGTTTTACAGTGTTTATGCAGATTTATTCAGATATGCATGGTGTAGATTATAATGTATGGTATAATGCAGCTACGCTGATATTGGCGGACCTTTCCATTTTTCTTTTGATTTCAAGAATGAAATTTACATCTGGAAAGATAGCTGCGAATATATCAATATGTGCATTTGGAATTTATCTGGTACATAATCCAGTTAATATGATATTACTTCGATATTTTGAGCCGGCATCCAGAGTGGTTCGGCTCGGAGTTTTGGTGTTGGTTACATTTTTGATTTCGTGGGGAATTGTGTTTGTTGGGAGCAAGATTAAGGGAGTGGCCAGGATTTTGTTTTTTATTAAGGGTTGATGAGAATGAGAAGGAATGGTAGTGACGCCGGCAGAGATGCCGGCGTGGAGTTTATACAAAGACTTGTAATTTTATTATTCCAATGATATTATGGAAATGTCTAATAAAAAATGTAAGTGAAATATATTTGTGGATGATGTGAAAAAATATAAAAATTTGTTATGAAATGTTGTGCAAATTGAAAGATACTCAAGGAGAAACGGAAGAATGTTGGAAAAACTTAAGATGATATATAATATATGACTTAATGGCATTGTGTTGCTCTTATATTTTCAATGAATTAGAACATAAACAATATAATTTTGGGGAGTTTGAAGAAAAAGAATATAATGAAGTCGAAGAGGCTATATTAGTGTATTTAGATGATGTAGAAGACAGGGGGAAACAATATGCATTTAGGCAATTGCATAAATTTGTATATAATTATTTGATGAAAGAAATTTCTATACAAAGATGTTATGCATTTGTTTTTTTTATTGATGAAAATGTAGAGACCGAAATTCCAAGAGAATCATTATTGGGTGGAAGTGGAATTGTTGAATATTCGACTTTGAATGAACAATGTAAAGATAGAGTTAGAATTATTCCGAAAATAGAAAAAACTTTGATCAATAATATAGATAGAAAAATAGAAAAAATTGATACTTCTGATGAGATAAAGAGTGTTTTTAGAAAAAGAAGAGAGTGTGCTTGTTCGAGAATTGATGAAGAAACAAAACGTTATTCTGTTTGGAATAAAGAATATGTTGAAAAGTTTTCCGTGAAAATATGCCATATTGATGATAGATCCGACATTTATAGGCGATTTTATAATAAGAAAAAAATTTTTTTCGGAATTATTCCTTTTACGAATAGAAATATAGAATTGATTTTAGATATAAAATATAAGAAAAAACTGTTTTATGTGGAATCAATGAAGAAGGATGCGGAAAAAATATTGAAAGACCGTTATTTAGATATCATAGAAAGATGTAAAGGAAGGAATATTGATTTCTTGATTTTTCCAGAGATGCTTTTGACAGAAAAAATTATAGAAAATCTAAAAAGTTCTGGCAACACGGAAAGTTCTGATCCTAAAATAATTGTTAATGGATCAGTATGGAAGGACAAGCATAATACTTCCGTAGTAACGGATTGCAATGGCAATTTGATTTTAGAGTATCGAAAAAAGGAGCCATTTGAATTAAATAAAGATGGGAAAACATACAAAGAAGAATTGGATAGGTCAGATGAAAAAAAGTTTTCTATTATTGAGATAGAAGGAATTGGAAGAATTGGGATTTGTATTTGTAGAGATTTGATTAATGAAAGCGTTAAGTTGTTTCATAAATGTATAGGTACAAATATATTATTGGTTCCTGCGTTTTCAGGTTCTATGGATCTAAAAAGTTCTGCAAGTGAGTTGGCAGCGGATTATCATTGTATTGTAGTTATTGCAAATGCATGTTCAGCTCTTGATAAGGGAAAAGATAAAATTGGATTTATAACATCTCCTGGGAAAATGGAAACAGATAGAACTAATATTGTAAAAATGTATTTAAAAAATAAATGCGAGGAAGAATGTGAAAAAAGATGCCGCGGAAAAATAGTAAGTATTGATTTTGATAAGCTAGATGTTAAAGATGGTATACATAGTTTTGCGATAGAAGAAATAGATTTGTAATAATAATGGAAGGAGGAAAAATATGGGAAATTCAGATATCGATGTAAATGGAGTCTTTCGTCCATATAATGCGTCAAATGAAGAAAAAGAAGAATATATAGAGGAATTAGCTACAGCAGTAAGAAAATATGTAAAAACAGGTACAAAAACAAGACAGCTTGAAGATTTGGAAAGTATACAAAAAAAATTTAGAAAAAGCTATATGGAAAAGCAATTTTTGAATGCGGCATTGAATAAAATACAGGCGGATTCAATACAGAAATTAATAAATGATCAATATTCAGAAATAGAATATTTGCAAGAGAATAATGTAGATTCTAAAATTGAGGGATATTTGAAAAAAATATTTAAAAAATTTTCAAGTGTTTTTAGAGAAAATATTATAGATAAATTGTCGGACATTTTAGATGAAGTGGTTTATTTTGGCCATATAAATATGTTATTTGAAATATATGAACAAGAGCAGAAGTTTAGAAGAAAGGAAATAGAATATGAAAATTTGTTAGATGAATATGGTGATTCTTTAAGAAAAATGGTTAACATAATTGGTCAGTCGCGGAGAATAGATTTAGATTCATTGAGACAGAAGTTTGAACAAGAGATAAAAGTAGAAATTATAATAATAAAAGAACCTCAATTATTTAATATTAGAGAACAACAAGGGAAAATAAAAGTTTCTTTAAGTCCGGAAGGGAAAAAATTCAATGAATATGCACTTGATGCAAAAGAAAGGTATTCATACCAAATGGTAAAACAAATTTCTAAAAAGAATTGTGAAGCCATAATAGAAAGTATGCAAAAATCATGTAGATGTGGTTGGGTATATGATATAAAGCTAGAGAAAATGGAAGAATGGGATGCACGTATTATTCAAAAAAAATATTCAGATACAATGCAAGACTTGCTTGATGAAAGAATAGATTCTTATTACTATGCAAGACCAATGGAACACATAGAAAAAAGGAGAGAATTTGATGGAGGATACAAAATATATGGACTCGAAAATTCAGAAAGTATCAATAGATGAATGGATTAAACTTTTTAAAAGCGCTGTTCGAGAGAGTGATAATAATTTGGATCAATTTGTAGAAGGAAGTATGGTGAGAATACCAGAAAAAACTTCTGAAACATTTGTTGATATATTAAATCAATTTATAACATCTGCGCGTGATGTGGTTTTTACCTGCGAGAATGTAGAAAAAATATGGGATGATATTAAAAAAAATGGAGAAGATGGAGAAAATAAAAAATTTATAGATTGGTTGATTAAATATGTTGAAGTTGGATTAAAACCACGAAAAGATGCTGAACCTATTGTATGTATGGATGCTGATGTGTTTAAAAATATGTCATTATATGTTTTTAGAAATTATGTGTTGAAAAATGTTGGAAAAGGAAACATAGATGAACAATGGGACTCTAAACAAGTATTTATAATGAAGAAAATGATGCATACATTAATTGAAATGCTTTTGGTTGATTGCTTATCAGAAGATTATGCAATAGAGCAGATGCAAAATTTGTTTGGAATGAATATAAAACAATGTAAGTTATGGGTTGAATGCATTAATGATGACAGAGAGACTTTATGGAAGATGGTATTAATGAAAAAAATTTCAAGTATTGAGCATCGAATTGGAAATTTGGAAGATATATTAAAAGACGAAAGATTTTAGAGGAAAAGGTACAATGTACGACTATTTAATTGTTGGGGCTGGTTTATTTGGGGCTGTCTTTGCAAGACAGGCAACAGATGCAGGAAAGAAGGTTCTTGTCATTGACAAGCGACCGAATATTGCGGGAAATGTGTATACGGAGGACATAGAGAAAATTCATGTACATAAGTATGGGGCACATATTTTCCATACAAATAACAAAGAAGTATGGGAGTATGTGACAAAGTTTGCGGAGTTCAACCGTTTTACAAATTCGCCGGTGGCAAATTACAAGGGAGAACTGTACTCTCTGCCATTTAACATGTATACGTTTAACAAGATGTGGAATGTGATTACGCCACAGGAAGCAGCTGCAAAGATTGAGGAGCAGCGGAAAGAAGCCGGTATCACAGAGCCACAGAATCTGGAGGAACAGGCAATTTCTCTGGTTGGCAAAGATATCTATGAAAAACTGATTAAGGGATATACCGAGAAACAGTGGGGACGTGATTGCAAAGATCTTCCTTCCTTTATCATCAAGCGGCTTCCGGTTCGGCTGACATTTGATAACAATTATTTTAATGCACTGTATCAGGGAATTCCGGTTGGCGGATATACAAAGATGGTTGCAAATATGCTTGATGGGATTGAAGTTCGCCTGAATACAGATTATCTCGAAAATAAGGATGAGCTGGATAAGCTGGCAGAGAAAGTGGTATATACAGGTGCCATTGATGCATATTTTGATTATAAACTTGGTGCACTGGAGTACCGTTCAGTACGTTTTGATACCGAAGTGCTGGATACTCCGAATTTTCAGGGAAATGCCGCGGTCAACTATACGGATCGTGAAACCCCGTGGACCAGAATTATTGAGCACAAGTGGTTTGAGTTTGGTAAGGATGATGAAGGAAATGACATTCCTAAGACTGTCATCAGCCGGGAGTACAGTTCCGAATGGAAAGTAGGAGATGAGCCGTATTATCCGGTCAATGATGAGAAAAATGGCAAGCTGTATCAGGAATATAAGAAACTTGCAGAAGACGAGAAGAACGTGATTTTTGGCGGACGTCTGGGTGAGTACAAGTATTATGATATGGATGCTGTTATTGCATCGGCACTGGGATTGTGTGAGAAGGAATTGGGGTAAAAGTTTAGGATATGAAGCATTACAGAGAAATTGATATTCTAAGAGGCATTGCAATTATAATGGTTTTTCTGGGACATGCTGTGATCGTATATCCGATCAATTTAGAAAATGTGGCATGGTGCAGAGGACTGGTAGCATTTATCAGTGCAGTGCACATGCCGCTTTTCTTTATTGTGGCTGGATTTTGTTTTCACCGAAAAAGTACATATGTAGATATGGTTCAGAAAAAAATAAAAAGATTGTTAGTGCCTTATGTCATATTTAATTTATTTGATATGTGCTGCCGCTTGGTGTTATCGAAGTTCGTGAACCGACCATGCGGAATCCGGGAAAGTATGATCAAGATGTTATTCTATGGTGGAGAATACTGGTTTTTGTATGTTTTGTTTCTCATGTGTATCTTGTGGGGAGGAATTCTGCCATATATGAAGAAACATGTATGGCTGCAGGTGATTGTTGGAATTGCCGTTGTTGTTCTCAATGTGTTACAGATTTCATTTGATGTTTGTAAAGTGGATTCCCTGTGCAGGTTTTTTGTATTTTTTTATGCAGGTTTTTTGATTCAAATTCATTTTGATCATTTGGCCTGCATGAAGAAAGTGATAAAAAATATGGCGGTGCTTTTGACAGGGGTGATTTTCTGGGGTGGAATTTTTGTACTATGGTACCGGAATGGATGGAATTTTATCCCGGAGTTTTTGATTAGTTTTGTTGGAATTTTTGTCTGCCTGGTGTTTGCTGCAAAGATCTGCAATACGAAGCTGGGATTGTGTTTGGCAGATGTGGGGAAATATTCGTTGCAGTTATATCTTTTGGATGGTTATTTCCTTGGGGCTTCGCGGATGCTTCTGGTGCAATTGCTGGCTTGTACAAGTCCGGTTGTGATTGTAGTCGGGAATACGGTTTTGGACTTGGTGGGAGCGCTTTGGGTGATTAGATATGTGTTGATGAAGGTGAAGGGATTGCGGATTTTGTGTGGTGAGAGGTAGTTTTTGTAAAATTGATAAACATGGAGGAAGGAGATAAAATTAAATGGATCTTCAAATTATTTTGGAATTATCGGCAATTGTTTCGTTTATAGGTATAATAGTTTCGTATTTTACATTTCGGAAATCGTCAAAATTAAATTATATTACACAGGAACGAAAAGAGTGGAGGGAGAGCCTTCGGACAATAGTTGAAGAATTAGAACGGTGTCCCTATGATAAAAGAAAACAAGTTTTAACAAAATTGAAGACTAGAATTAATACATATGGTTTCTGTGGAGAAAATGAAAAGGAAGACAGTCATATTTGGAAACAAATATCTATAATTGAAAAATGTGAACAAAATGACTATGAAAAGTGTAGAGAAAAATTAATTTTATTTTTGAGTCTTTTATTAAAAGATGATTGGGAGAAGGCAAAAAAAGAAGTAAATGGAGAGCCAACGAGAGGAATTATAGCTATATGTTTAGTACTTGCAGCAGTCTTTTTGTGGATTGGATTATTTGATGAATATGGTGTGAAGATCGAAGATATGGAGAAAGTAGGGAGAGGATTTCTCTATACAAGTCCAGGCATGAGTGTAATTATCATGGGTGTGATAGCAAGTATGGTAATGATTAGGACTGCAAAACAATGTGGTGATAAGTCAAAAATTTGGACAATTGTGAAAAATAATGTTATTTGGATTATAATGATTATTGTAGGAATGATATATATACAATTCGGAAAAAGAAAATCTGTTTTTATAATAGCATCTATCATGATGATAATTTTTGCCGGGGTTATGCTTTTATTTGATGATTTAAATGAGTACTTTAGAATTGATAAATATAAAAAATATATTGAGAAAATTGATAAAAATTCTAATGGGAGTTCACGGGAGAAATGCTAACTTACTATTTTTGACAAACATTTATATGTCTGGTAAAAGATGTGGCAATGCCGGAAAAATAGAAAGAAAGCACCGTAATCGTTAGCTGTGTTTATTGGAAATTTATACCGATTTATTGGCTTTATAAAATTTCTATTTTATGAGATATGATTATTTACCTGAACGGTAAATAAAAAACGGTTGGAGAGTAACCGCTATTTATAAAATTAAGTTTAATAAAAGGGGTCTGACCCCATTAAATAAATATAAACTTTTTAAATGGGGTACTGTTTGCCAATATTACGGCATCCGGAGCAGATGCATTTTTGCTACATATTACCACTACGCCAAGTGTGGCATATGTAGTCCGTGATTTCTCTGGCTACCAGATCTTACGATGGGATTCTCGTATGGGGTTGGACTGTTCCAACGGAAGTACGTTTAACATTGTGTAAAAGTGGGCAGCCCCCCTTTGCAAATAGTGAATAAAAAACAGACAAAGTGTGAACAGTGTTTGCAGAATTTGGTTTTACACGATAGGATATGCGAGAAAAGAGAATAACAATGGGAAAATATTTCGGAACAGACGGCTTTCGCGGTGAAGCCAACAAAGTATTAACCGCAGATCATGCATATAAAATTGGACGTTACCTGGGCTGGTATTACAACCAGAATCACAGGGGACGGATCATTATCGGAAAGGACACACGTCGCAGCAGCTACATGTTTGAGTATGCGCTGGTTGCCGGTATTACGGCATCCGGAGCAGATGCATTCTTGCTGCATGTTACCACTACGCCAAGTGTGGCATATGTAGTCCGTACAGAAAATTTCGACTGCGGCATTATGGTTTCTGCCAGCCACAATCCATATTATGACAATGGAATCAAGGTCATGGACAAGAGGTGCCTGACACAATAAAATTTTTATAAAATAATAAATACGTGTATACGAATTGGCTGAAATATGATAAAATGCAAGGAAAAGGACGTTGAGAATAAATATAGATGAAGGAAAAATAAAATGAAGACGATAAGCGATAAGATATTTGAATTATTAAAAGAAAAAGGTATGAGTCAGAAAGAATTTGCCCAGAGGACAGGGATAGCAGAAAGTTCTATAAGTGACTGGAAGAAGAAACGAACAAATCCGGTTAGCGATAAGATATTGATTATATGTGAGGTATTAGGTGTCACACCGTATGAACTCTTGTCAGGAGCGGAGCATACAGGAACCAGAAGTAAAACAAATGAAATGTATGTATTTACAAAGGATACGGAACTGGGGATGCTCATAGAGACATATCAGCAATTAAGCGTAGAACAGCAGAAAAGATTACTGGGGTATATGGATGCACTGAAGGATTAAATTTTTGCGCAAGAATACGCATAAACGGATAAATTATGAAACAAGGGGTATGAAAAAATCGGAAGAAAAGAAAGAGAATGGTATCCAGGAGCAATTTATCATTTAATGGAAAGAGGAATCCGCAGACAGGAGATTTTTAGAGAAGAAACGGATTACTATATATTTATTGCAATATTAAAGAATGTAATGGAAAAATATGGAGCAAACCTGCATGCATATTGTTTGATGACAAACCATATTCATCTGTTATTGGAGACATATGAGGAGAAAGTTGGTAAGATCATGCAGAAACTTGCAGGAGATTATGCTAGAACATTCAATAGAAGATATGGATATAAAGGGCATTTGTTTGAGGATAGATATAAGTCATGTCTGGTTGAAACGGATGAATATTTTCTACAGACAAGCAGATATATTCATTTGAATCCAGTTAAGGCAAGGATGGTGTCGAATCCGGAGGATTATAAGTGGAGTTCATATCGCAGAATAATTAATCTATGTGATGATGGAATAACAACGAGTCAGAAAACATTGTCATATTTTGGAAACAAAAGCATATGGGGATACAGGGAATTTGTTGAAGATATAGCAAATAAATATGTGGTAACAGAAACGGAGATAAGAACAGTGATGGGGGAAGATGAATTATGGCTACCGTGGTAAAAAGTTTTGCAATACAGGGGATTGATGGGTATACCGTTGATATAGAAATAAAGACGCTGGAAGGACAACCGCTCATTAATATTATTGGGCTGGGTGACCTTGCAGTAAAAGAAGCAGCAGAGAGGGTACAGGCAGCAATTGATGAAACCGGGTATGTTTTTCCAAAAAAACGTGTGATAATAAGCCTTGCACCAAGCGATAAAAAGAAAAGTGGATCTCATTTTGATCTGGCTATGGCAATAGGGGTTTTACAGCAAAATGATGATATTGCGGCAAAAAGTCTTTCAGATTATGGGTTTATTGGTGAATTGTCTTTAGATGGCCGATTGCGGGCCTGCAGGGGAATCCTTCCCATGATCATAGCTGCAAAGAAAAGGAAAATAAAAAAGCTTATTGTTCCATTTGAAAATATAAATGAGGCAAAATTAGTTCATGGGATAGAGACCATAGGGTTGCATGATTTGAGAGAAGTGATTCAGTATGTAGAAGGAAAAAATATAGAAGCAGAGCAAAAACAAATGGTGATTATCAAGCCAGATGATAGAAATGAAAAGGTCATGGATTTTTCTGACGTAAAAGGACAAGCAGAATTGACAGAGGCGGTTATGCTTGCTGCCGCAGGTGGCCACAATATGTTAATGATTGGGGAGCCGGGCTGTGGAAAAACAATGGTAGCGAAGCGAATTCCTACAATATTGCCACAGATGACAGAGGAAGAATGTCTTGAAGTCACAAAGATATACAGCATTTCAGGAATCCTTGAGAATGGCCATTCACTAATAAAGAACAGACCTTTTAGAGCACCACATCATAATGCGTCCTTGAATGCTTTGATTGGCGGAGGAGTGAATGCACTGCCGGGAGAAGTTTCATTAGCCCATAATGGAGTGTTGTTTTTAGATGAACTGGCAGAATTTTCAAGGCGCACATTAGATGCGTTAAGACAGCCAATTGAAGATAAGAGGGTATGTATTTCGAGAGTGAACGGAACACATACCTTTCCATCTAATTTTATGTTTGTGACAGCTATGAATCCATGTCCTTGTGGTTATTATCCCAGTTCAAAGTGCAGATGTACGGATTATGAGATAATAAAGTACAGAGGAAAAATATCCGGACCTATCATGGATCGGATTGATATACAAAAAGAGGTAAAGCCGGTGAATTTTTTTAATCTGGAAAATCAGAAAGAGTCTCTATCATCTGCGTGGATTCGAGAAAAGGTGGAAAAAGCGCGTATGATTCAGCAGGAGAGATATAAAAATGAAAAAGGTATTAATTGTAATGCCCAGATGTCGACATCACTCATTCAGCAATTTTGTGTGTTAGATGAAGAATCATTAAAACTGTTAAAGCAGACAAGCGAAAAATATGGATATAGCGCAAGAGTAATACACAAGTTGTTGCGTTTAGCGCGGACAAGTGCAGATTTAGATGGAGAGGAGAGGATTCGACAGTTGGATATTGAAAGAGTGCTGTCATGCAGAGACCTTGATAAAAGCAATAGTAAGATGTTGGTGGTAAGTTAAATGAAGTTGAAGTATTGGTTATGGTTGACACAAATTCCGTATATCGGAGTGGTTACAGCAAACAAATTAATGGATTGTATGGGTGACCCGCAGGTGGTGTTCGAAGCGGATGAAAACACATTGCGGCAAACAGGAATATTGAATAAAAGACAGTTAAGGAACATAGTAGAAAATCATGACATGGTGTTGGCGGAGACAATTATAAATAATTGCAGGACTTTAGGGATATCTATAATGACAAAAGCAGATACATGTTATCCAGACAGGGCAAAATATTTCGATGATGCACCGATTGTTTTGTATTATAAGGGAACGCCAGAAAGAAAAAAACGTGCGGTAGGGATTGTTGGGGCAAGAAGATGTACACAAGAGACAAAGAAACAAGTAATTAAGATTACAAGTCAGTATGTTTCAAAAGGGTACAGTATTATAAGTGGTATGGCAAAAGGAGTAGATTCATATGCACATACTGTTGCAATCAATAATGATGGTTATACAGTAGCAATTGTTGGCAATGGCCTTGACATATGATTAGCGCCTATTAGGAAAACACACTGTCAAAGGGGTTTGTAGCGGGGGTT
>OGML01000152.1_pt1 | contig 74367 bp, 58 predicted proteins | sample 1572951 | NCBI WGS metagenome assembly OGML01 (sample SAMEA2581883, study PRJEB24529) | metagenome | biome: Human gut stool | place: China | collected 2011 | reverse complement strand
CCATTTTTCGGAACACGAAAAACTCCATCCTGGAAACAGGGCCTTGCCCTAACAAGCAAAGCGTGAGCAATTCTAACCTACCCCTATCGTCGGTCAAACATTGCCACGCCCTGTTTTCAACTAACCATTATATTTTGAATCAAATGTCAAACTGCTGAAATCTATTTCATTTTCCAAAATTTCAGCCATTTTATCGTATCCAAACACATTTGGATGTAACCCTTCCAAGCTCAATTCCAACTGCAATGACTCTCCATCCCTGTCTACAAAATAAGGATAATAATCTATGAATTTCAGGCCATATCTGCATGTCAGTTCTTTCATACCTTCATTATAAGACCTCACATACTTTTTTCGTTCTGCCTCATGATTCGTCCAAGCCATATTTGTCGGCAATATAGAGCATACAACCGTCTGGAATTCTTCCATGGATGCTTTTTTAAGAACCTGTTCCATATTGAAAAGTGCTTCCTGCAAGACATCTTCTGTCTCTCTGACAGGTTCCCGCTTCCACGGATCAAATTCTAAATCCCACGCATCATTAATACCAACCATTATCATGACCATTTTCGGTTTTAATTGAATTGCATCCGCATAAAAGCGGTGAAGAAACGATTTGGTGCGATCTCCACCAATTCCCCTGTTTAGAATCATTAAATGATATTGATGGAAGTACGCTTCCAATTCCCACATCTGTGTTATAGAGTCACCGATAAATACTATATCCACCGGACATTCTTTTTGTATGATAGTTTGATTTTTGCAATCAAACTCCATTCTTCTCTCGTCTGCTCTGAAAACCTGCGACAGATACCCCGGTTTTATCCATGCCTTTTCCTGCCTACTCATTCTGTTATTTCCAACCTTCTGTTCTACGAAATCTCCCACAGGAAACGACTTCTGCACAGACCGAGCACAGGCATTCCGTGATTTTTCACACAAACTTTACTCATTCCGCCAATTGTAAAATGTGATTCCTGCGGTAACTCGTCTGCCTGCAGTTTTATCAACACCTGATTCCAGCCCTTAGCTATAGTCGTCACCTTATAGTTAGATAAATCACCCAGTGCACCACCATTGCCCAGATTTGCCCTCAATGAGGTTTTCTCTTTTGTCGTATGAATTAGTTTTGTATTCAAATACAATTTCATATATCCGTTGTTCGGAACACCCAAAACAACTTCCCTGTCTTCATCTGAATAAAACTGGTGCAATGCAAATATAACTCCTTTTTCAGAGAAACGTGTTCCCAGACACAGATCATTTCCTACATTCCATTGCTCTTCAAATTGCTCCGGTGGTCTCACAAACCAGCTCTGTTCATCCACGCAGCAATCGTCTTCAATAGTCTTATCAGGATAAAGTCTGGATATCATCCACCGGTTTCCTCCAAGCAACACTACCGGTATTGCCGGTAGTGCCGGTTCACCACAGACTTTCATTTTCAACCAGCATTGATTCGTATCCCTGATCTGTGCAGCATCGGCACATATTTCATAAACTATCTGTGTGTCCCCTTCGGGTTTCAATATGAGCTGCTTTGTACCTTCACCTTTCAGGTAAAATCCCTCTGGCAGTTCCAACTGGATATCCATCCGCTTCTCAACTGGATGCAAATTTTTCAATTTTACCGTTATTTTAGAAGCACGACCTCCTATGATTGCTGCATCCTTATCATACTGTAGTGTTTCCCTGATTCCGCCATAAACGTATACCAGACTATCCGGTGCATAGTCCTTTAAGAAATTTAATTCCGGTATTTTTATCTGTCCTTTTCCGCTATATGACATATCTTCATCGCAGAATTCAATATCTTTTCCCCAGTAGTTCAAAACTCGCTCTGCTTCTTGGCAAACTACTTCTGTCAACTCCCGGATATCCGTAGGTGCTGTCAGATTACGAATACCACCAGTTGTCATATTGGTTGCTATTTCGTATCCCAATGGCTCGATCCATTTTTCCGGTAATGCAGACGCACCACCGATAATTCCTAAAATAGCCCCCAGTGTTGCCGCAGTACAATCCGTATCCCATCCGCAATTTACTGCTTTACAGATAGCATCACCAAAATCTTCTCCGTACAGCCATCCGATCGTCTGAAATCCAAGATTCAATGGCGAATATTGTGCCACCGGATTATAAAACGCTTCCACCAGATCATTACGATTTTCCTCATATTTCATACCTAAATGAAAATTATCAATTGTACGCTTAACACACTGATAGGTAAGACTTGACTTCGGTATGGATGCCAGTGCTGCATCCAAAAGTATAAATTTATCATTATTTACAAATGCACATGACTCCAGAACCGCATTAAATATTTCACCATAAACCGATTCTCCACCACCATGGTCTACAATTGCATCCTGATATGCATACCACGCTGCCAGCTCAGGGCAACCAGGTGCTACACATGCCCATAATTCAGAACGGATCGGACTTCCCATGCAGTCTTTAAATGCATTGTTGTGCCATCCACACACAGGCGGCAGCAATCCTTTTTGCATATTTTCCTTGCACAAGCCATACTCATCAAAATTATAAGCAACACAGTCCGTCCATGCTTCTACCAAATCCGCGGCAGTCAGACCTGGTCCTTTTTTCCTGAGCTGTTGCAGCCAGATCAGCTGAAGTTCCAGGTCATCATTTGGAATTCCTCCTTCTGGAAGAAATGGATACCAGTCTACATGAAACATCTCTTTCTTGCCAAATTTTTCTTCCAATGGTTCGCCTAATGTTCCACCTGCATTTTTCCCAAGCCAGCATCCCATCACTTTATCACGAAAACTCTTCCTATTAATCTTCAACTATCTCAACCTTCTTTCCCTGTGCAAGCATACGCTTTAATGAATTTGTGTAAAACGCAACTCGTTCCGGATTTAACTGTGCATCAAATGGATACTTTTTAATAAATGTTGTTTGGAGCAGGCCTTCCCTGTACTTTTCCATCTCATGGATTGTCTCTTCCAATAGTACATTCGCTGTTTTTCCTTCCACCAGCATATCTGCAGCATTCTTTTCCGTTACATATCTTCCAAAACAATAACCTCGTGCTGTCAGCCGGAAGCCTCGTACATACCAGCGCATAAATTCAAAATGCTCTTTCATTTTTTCGTATGCATCTTCTGTCAATCCCATATTTCCAGCCACCACACGATCCACTAATTTTTCACATTTTACATGGGCTTCTTCTTTATCTTCAATAATTCTAGCTATATTCTCAACTGACATTTCCAGTGCATCCTTTTTCTCTGGATCCCACTCACTCAGACTATGGTGTGTTCCTCCAATGAAAGTAAACTGCTCAGGTGTGAGATGCATACAACTATCGTTTGAGAACAGGCATCCATTCACAAAATTTGTTTTCTCGACAATCGGCCACGTTTCATCCATGATCTCCTTAACAGTCTGAACACAAGTTTTTAACTGTCCTGGGCTTAAACGCTCATCAAGCATATGCTCACCCTGCAGCCACCGTAAGTAGATTTCCTCCTCACTTGTATTCTCATTTTCTGCATAAGCTGCAATCGCATAAAGGTTTACCATATTCAAGTTATCAAAACATGTCCAGTCTTGCACACCTTCCCAATCGGTTCTTGCAAGAAATCCCGTCACTTGATGTTCTTTTCCGTACCGCAGTCTGCGTTTTATATCTGAGAGCATTGCAGATGGTTGAACACCCCATCCGAAAAACTGACCATTTACGTCGTATTCCGTAATCTGCGGATGACTACCGACATGCCCCATCAGTGGATTGTCCGGAAATGTCGGATAAAAATCATGAGGTGTATTTTTTAAAGACAATATTATTTCCTCCGGCATATCAATAAATGCCTTTTGAAATCTCTCCTGCTCTGCTTTTGTATAGATGAAATCCCTGATAATCAGTTTCTTTCCTGCATCTTTAAAAGGCTTATACATTGCCATAATCATATTTTTATACCATTCTACCGGATCTAAGTTCTTACAGCGCTCACACCCACACGCAAATGTATTGCTGATTGCAAGTCGTGCCTCTCCCGTTCCTATGGAGCAGATAATTCCTGCCAGATCTGGCAATGCCAGAAATAATTCCTTATATTTATAAGGTAGGAATTCTTCATACCAGAATGGATTACTCGGACAAATTGTTCCGTCTGCCTGCATGAGTTCTTTTTTATATTTCAATACAAAATCCGAAAACCACAATTCCTTGTTTTCAAAATAAATGTCCACGCCCGCTTCCTTTGCTTCACGGATCACATGATTAATATAATCTCTACGATTGAGATTCAGATTTTCTCTCAATGCATGATTTAAGATCTGATGATCGACCTCTAAAAATGCATCATAATAACTTTCGGGATTTCCAGATCCTCCCAGGAATTTTGCTGGAAACACGATTTTGTCTTCAATTCCCGGTTCATGAAATACCATTGCATTCATGTTATTCTTTACCATAAAGTCCAACCGACGTCTAATCTCATCCAGATTCCAGATTTGTGTAAAATCATGTATTTCCATTGCACGAAATGTATAGTCTTTCATTATATTATTACTCCTTTTCTCTCTCATATTTTAACTGTCATTCTAAATTGTTTTCATGTGCTTATCCCTTTAATCCCGAAGATGCAATTCCTTCCACAAAATATTTCTGGAAACAGAAAAACATAATCACCAAAGGAAGAATTGATACACATGCCATCGCCATTATCTCATTCCAGTTTGTGGACGCAGCTACATCCAGACCCATTCTAAGTGCAAGTGACAATGGATATTTAGATACACTGTTTATGTAAATCAATGGATTCATGAAATCATTCCATGTCCAAATCGTCTGAAAAATACAAACAGATATCATGGATGGTTTCAACACTGGCAATAAAATCTGCACCAGGATTTGAAATGAGTTGCATCCATCTATTTTAGCTGCTTCATCGAGTTCTGTAGGAATTCCCCTCAAAAACTGAACCTCCTGATAAATAAAAAATGGATAACAGGCGAACAAGGCAGGCATCCAAAATGGTAAATACCCATTCAGCCATCCAAGATCACGAAATAGCAGATATCTCGGTATAATGAGTACCGCATTTGGCACCATCATCGTCGAAAGCATCAGTGCAAATAGTATTTTGTGTCCTTTAAAAGAGAACCTTGCAAATCCATAAGCAACAATTGTACAGGACACTACTGTAAACAGTACAGTTGGTACCACAAGTAAAAAAGTATTCTTAAAGAAATCAGTAAATGTATACTGCCCTGAAGCATGCCAGCCCCTGACAAATCCAGACCAGTCAAATTGTGCCGGAAGCAGGCTTGTGGCCAGATTGATTTCATTGTTAGTCTTGAATGCTGCAAAAAACATCCAGATCAACGGATAAATCATTATGATTCCGATTGCTGTTATCATAAGATAGGACAACCCACGCAAAAATCGTTTTTTTATCACTTTATCGTCCTCCTTCATCTCCATAAAATACCCAATATTTTGAACTCCAGAAAATCAGACCACTCAGACATAACAGGAACACAAATAGCAGCCATGATTCTGCACTGGCATATCCCAAATCAGATTTCACAAATGCATCCTGATAGATTTTCAATGCCATAATATTAGTTGATTTTAATGGTCCACCGCCAGTTACCACATATGCTGATGTATAATTCTGTAAAGCATTGATTATCTGCATAATTGTATTGAATAATATAACCGGACTGATCATTGGAAGTGTGATTTTAAAAAATGACCGGATTCTTCCTGCCCCATCAATTTGTGCTGCTTCATATAAATCTCTTGGTACCTGCTTGAGTGCCGCGAAAAACAACACCATTGAAGATCCAAACTGCCAGACATCTATAAGTCCAATTGTAAATAACGCATACTTTGGATCACCCAGCCAGTTGATATTTGTGCCCAAAAGATTATTAACAATTCCTGTTTTCATAAACATCACTCGCCATAATGCCGAGATTGCAACGCTTCCCCCCAGAATCGACGGAAGATAGTACATTGTTCGGAATAAGCGGATACCTTTTAATTTCATACTTAATATCATTGCCACTGCCAATGCAAAAATTAGTTTTGCAGGAACTACCATTACAATATATTTGATTGTTACCCACATAGAATTAAACAAATCCACATCAGAAGTAAACATGCGGATATAATTTTGCAATCCGATAAACCTGTAATCTCCTCCTAATTTAATATTTGTCAGAGAATATCGTAAAGAATTGATTAGCGGTATCAGCTGAAACATTAGGAATCCAATAATCCATGGCAATATATATAGATAACCCTTTACTTCTTCAAAAGTTCTCCTTTTTTTCTTCATTTAACCGTCTTCCCTCTTTTCAGAAGGCTGGCTTCCCAGCCAGCCCCCTATTCTTTCTCTAATTCTGTAAACGTGATAGAGTCTCCTCCAGCAGATTCATTGTATCTGCTGTAATACTCTCTACATCTCCTTGATCATATGCGATTTTTTCAACTGCATCCTGAAGAATCTCTACCATCTCTGCAGGTGTATACAGATTCTGATGGATTGTTCCCGTTTCACTGGCTTTATTTACAGCAGACACAATCACTGGATCTGCATATCCATTTTCCTCGCAGATCTTCTGTCCCTGTGATGTAGGTGGAATAGACCTGCAGGTTTTCAATGTATTGATTGCTGTCTCGTTGTTATAGAAGTAATTCAGGAAATCTGCGGCAATCTCAGGATGCTCGCACTTTGAAGAAATGGCCAGCATCTGAGGCGGTACATACAAAATACCTGATTCTTTTGCATCTTCAAATTCTGGCATATCAAGTGCAATTGCAGTATCCTTGAAGTCATAATATCCATCAAATACATTTGATGTAGCACCATAAGCAATAGCTAACTGGTGATTGATCCACTTCGGATTTGTGCTCAATTTCAACGCATACGGTGCACTGTCCGCTGCTGGTTCCACTACGTCATTGGCATACATTTCATGAATCAGATTGAACGCTCTCTGCAGATCATCTTTTGTAAAATTCAGCTTCATTGTGTCTTTGTCAATCAGGTCATTTCCTGTAATCTGTGCCATAATGGAACCTAACAACTCTTTACCGAGTGTTTCAATATCTATATTGAATAAATAGCACTCGTCATTATACTGATGAACAGCCTTACCTGCCTCAATGAAATCATCCCATGTTTTAATGCTGTCCGCATCCACACCTGCCTCCTGCAGTAAGGCTGTATTTGTCAGCCAGATTCCGCCATTGATACCTGTCGGCAATGCAATCATTTTTCCATCATAATAAGAAAAATTCTCAATGAATCCCTGGTCAAAATCAGAAGTATCCAATACATCCTTATAATCTTCCAGATTTACAAAAACGTCTCCGATTGCCATTAGATCAGAAACCGTATTTGCATTGTACTGGATGATATCTGCTGCTGTTCCTCCTGATAGTTGAGTCGTGAGCTTTTCAAAATATCCATCATATCCGCCATACTCTGCCTCAATCGTAACATTCGGATGATCCTTCTCATATTGTTCGATCACATCCAATGTCGCCTGATGTCTGACATCATCGCCCCACCACATAAAACGAAGCGTAACAGGCTCACTGTCATCTTTACTGCCGGCGTTGTCTGCACTCTGCTCATCTGTACTGCTCTCCTGTGATGCATTCGGATCTGCCGCATCCGAGCTGTCAGCACCGCATCCAACAGTTGCTAACACTGTTGACATTGCAATAGTTGCTGTCATTAACATTGCTAAATACTTTTTTTTCATAGTTCTAATACCTCCTTTGTTTCTGTTTTCTTGATATTATTAAATTACCACAAAGACTATTTTCATCCCATACACCTTTCTTGACATTTCTTCTGACATTATGATAGAATTTTCTTCATAAGTATCACATATTCACATTTATACTCTTTTTTTGCTGTTTACAATTAGGAGGTATTCCGTTGCTTGATTTGGTTATTGTAGAAGATGAGTCTAATATTCGAGATTGTCTTACGCATCTTTTCCCATGGAATTCACTCGGTATCAATGTTGTTGCCAATTTTTCCAATGGTCAGGATGCTTTTCATTACCTTTCCCATGAGCATGCTGACATTCTTTTAACCGATATCCGTCTCCCGAATATTTCAGGTCTTGATCTGATACGCATGCTCCGTGAGAGCAAAAATCCAATTGAAGTTGTAATCCTGACCGGATATAAACATTTTGATTATGCACAACAGGCAATCCGATATCAGGTACATGATTTTCTTCTAAAGCCAATCAAATATGAAGAATTAACTGCTGCCATGTTGAAAATCAAAGATTCGCTCGAAAAAAGAACGGATTCTGTTGATTCTATAGATGAATCAGACAATACCTATCATCAGAAACTGATCTCTATCGCTAAAGAATATGTGAAAGGCCATCTTGCAGATGCTTCTCTGGAAGACACTGCCATACAGGTTCATCTAAGTCCCGGCTATTTTTCAAAGCTGTTTCATAAAATCACCCTGTCAACGTTTTCGGACTATCTGACCCAGTGCCGCATGGAGCGTGCCGGTGAATTGCTAAAGGACGTTACTTACAAGACTTATGAGATTTCACTGATGGTAGGTTATGACAATCCGAAAAACTTTTCCCGAGCATTTAAGCAATACTACAAAGTCACACCGAGAGAATACCGGAATAATGTTTCTGATATATAAGTCGCTGTTTGGAGAGTTATTACATGAAACGCAAATATTTTATACACAAATTCACACAATATTTTTTTATATTTTCACTGCCTGTATTAATCATCGGACTTCTTTTGACAGTATACTCCTATTTTCAGATCCGTGATAACTCTAATACACAGGCACAAAGTTCTTTTCAAATCAGCAGCCAGTTGATCACCGAAATTCTCACTAAAGGCGATGACGTTGCTGAAATGATGAACACAAACAGTGCTATCTCTATGTCCATGTACCGGATATTAAATCGTAATTCTATGAATTACAAAGAAAATGTCACGAAAAATATTATGTTTGATATACTGGAAAACCTGAAATCCAGCTCAACTTACATAGATTCTGTCTATGTGTATTTTCCAAACGACAACGACTGTTTCTTTCAGACAGACAAACAACTTACTTTTATTGCTGATTCTGCAGATCAGGACTGGCTTTCTGACTTCAAGACTCATACACGCGATGATGAACAATGGATTGTGCTCCGGGAATTCCAGAATTATTCCTTTGAGGAACCACATACCGCAGTTACAATTTATAGGAGAATCCGTTATTATGACGGTGTCCTGGTTGTGAATCTGAATCAGTCCGTTGTTTCCAGGCTGCTTTCTTCTCTTGAAAATTATCCAAATGAATCCATTTTTGTTACCGATTCCAGGGGCATGCTTCTTTTTTCAAATACTAATGCCTCATCCATTCCATTTAAAACGGATCAGGGAATTCACGAGCAACTATCCCTCACTCTCTCCAACGAAGGTCACTATCTTTCTTCGGTCAAATACAACCAGCATTCCTACTTGCTGACAGAATTTGTATACCCGGCATATCAGCTGCACTTTTTATCACTCGTTCCTGCCAAAGACATCTATCATCTGATGTATAACATTTTTTACTGTGTAATCATTGGTGTTCTGGTAGCTGCTGTATTATGTCTCTTGTTCAGCTTATATCTGGCAAACAAAAATTTTCACCAGATTGAATTACTATTAGATATTCTCTGGGATGCTGAAAAAGGAAATCTTCCGTTAGACACGACCGGAGAACTTATTGACACAAAAAAACTAGATGAATATAATCTGATATTAAATCGTGTAATTCTCACATTTGTCAGAAATAATACATTGACCATGCAGGTAAAAGAATGGCAATTAAAGAAAACACTCAGCGAATTGAAGGCTCTCCAACTTCAGATTAATCCTCACTTTTTCTTTAATACCTTGCAGTCTATCGATATGGAAATTATAAAAAATGAAGGTTATCAGGCACCTGCCAGCAAACTGGTACATGCACTCTCTGATATCCTAAGATATGCTTTGAATGATTCCAGAACAACCGTTTCACTAAAAAATGAAATCATGGCCTGCAAAGAATACCTGCAAATCCAGCAATTTCATCATCCTGGGCAGATCATTCTTTTGTGGGATTATGATGATGCGATTCTGGAATATCAGGTAATACGGTTATTACTACAACCATTATTAGAAAATAGCATTCAATACAGTATTCATTCTCCTACAGATTCTTTAGTTATACGAATAAAAATCATCGAGACAACAGACACTCTGAAATTCCATATACTGGATAACGGAATTGGAATAGAAAAAGAACGTTTACGTCAAATCAGGGCTTCTCTCCTGTCTCCTGAAGATCCTGAACAGCATATCGGTGTAAAAAACACGCACAAACGTCTGACACTGACTTATCCAGGAAATAAAGGGCTCAAAATTATAAGTCATGCAGGGCAGGGAACATGTATCAGCTTTGATATTCCAAAATAAGACAAAAACAAAAAAATCGCTACAGTGCCTCGTATTTTCAGGCATTGTAGCGATTTTTGAACTGTCTCTCAAAAACTAAATTATATTCTATCACACATTCAAAAGTCCTCATAGATGCTCTTACTGCAAAGTTACAAGTACATTCATAAATCATATTTGCACTATCAGCTATATCTTTTACACTAAGCTGCATCTATCTTAACCTCCTTGATTGGTTTTAAAAATGTTTCAGTAACCTGTTCATTTACATTTTCCCGGAACTCATACACTCCATTTTCTCTTGAAAAAATTAAGGCTTCACGGTCATTCGGCCAATGGTAAAGATACTCTTTGTAAATCTTCTTTGCATTAAAAAAAACCCAGAAACCGTAGTTTCTGAGGCTTGTAATCTCTTGTGATTGGAATTCTCTTGCGAGATAATTATCTCTTTGAGAACTGTGGTGCACGACGAGCTGCTTTGAGACCGTATTTCTTACGCTCTTTCATACGTGGATCACGTGTTAAGAATCCAGCTTTCTTAAGAACTGGTCTGTAATCTTCGTCTACTGTAAGTAATGCACGGGAGATACCATGTCTGATAGCTCCAGCCTGTCCTGTGTATCCGCCACCTTTAACGTTTACTAATACGTCAAATTTATCAGTTGTTTCTGTAGCAACTAATGGCTGACGAACGATAACTTTTAATGTATCTAATCCGAAATACTCATCGATATCTCTTTTGTTGATTGTGATCTTACCTGTACCTGGTACTAAGTATACTCTGGCAACAGATGATTTTCTTCTTCCTGTTCCGTAATTCTTTGTATTAGCCAATGTCCTTTACCTCCTAATTAGAATGTTAAAACTTCTGGTTTCTGAGCTGCATGTTTGTGCTCTGGTCCAGCGTATACAAATAATTTTTTGTACATTTCTCTTCCTAAAGGTCCTTTTGGAAGCATGCCTTTAACAGCAAACTCAATAACTCTTTCAGGATGTTTTGCTAACATTTCTTTTAATGTAGTCTCTTTCATTCCACCTACATATTCAGAGTGGCTATAGTATACTTTCTGGTTTAATTTCTTACCAGTTACTTTAATCTTCTCTGCGTTAACAACGATTACATAATCACCTGTATCGATGTGTGGTGTAAAGATTGGTTTATTCTTTCCTCTTAATACTTTAGCAACTTCAGATGCTCAACGTCCTAATGTCATACCTTCAGCGTCAACTACATACCATTTTCTGTCAATGGTAGCTGGGCTAGCCATAAAAGTTTTCATTGATATTCCTCCTAAAAATAATGTTATGAAATGCTTCCACAATGTGAATGTCCAGGACACATCGCTTTGTCATTAAATAAATTGTTTATAGTTTAAATGTCCACCGGGGCTTTTGGTGAGACATTAATTCACTATCACAGACTTATGTATTATATTACACTATCCCTCGTGTATCAAGTTCTTTTTTTGCATTGTACAGATGAATTTTTTGTATCTTTTTTGTATTTATGTCCTGATTTAGTAACCCATTCCTGTATCTGTATTTTTAATGATTTTTACAAGACGGCTTGTTCCAAGTCTGTCAGCACCAAGTCTCATAAACTCTTCTGCATCATCAAAAGAAGATATTCCACCGGCAGCTTTTACCTTCACTTCCGGTCCGACATGTTTTCTCATCAACTCAACATCTGCAAAGGTTGCTCCTGCTGTGGAGAATCCGGTAGAAGTTTTGATGAATTCTGCACCTGCATTGGTAACGATCTCACACATTTTGATCTTCTCTTCTTCTGTGAGAAGACATGTTTCAATGATAACTTTTAAAATTTTGCCATTGCATGCTTCATGGATCTGTCTGATCTCATCTTCAACTTCATCATATCTGCCATCTTTTAAAAATCCGATGTTGATAACCATATCAATTTCTTCCGCACCATTTGCAATTGCATCTTTTGTCTCAAAAACTTTTGTAGCTGTTGTATGGTATCCGTTTGGAAAACCGATAACTGTACAGATTGGAAGCTTTCCTTCCACATATTCTGCTGCCTGTTTTACATACGCTGCCGGAATGCATGCAGATGCACATTCATATTTGATCCCATCATCAAGGATCTCTTTGATGTCAGTCCATGTAGCAGTCTGTGAAAGTAATGTGTGGTCAACAATTTTTAATACGTCTTTTTTTTCCATGATTTTTCCTTTCATTGCAGGCAGAACTTCCTGTTTTCCTGAAATTCCACACTGTTTCATGCTATTTATAGATAGTTTTATTTTACAATTTATAATATTACTTATTTTAATTCCCCGAGCAAAGATGTTCCGATCGTATTCTCCGGCATTGCAATATTAAAATTATCTGCAACTGTTGCCCCGATTACAGCAAATGTATCTGTATCTGCAAGTTTTCCGGAACCTTCCATGGATTTGGAGTACGCAAGGAATGGAACCTGTTCTCTTGTATGGTCAGTTCCTGTGTAGGTTGGATCATTTCCGTGATCCGCTGTAATGATCAAAAGATCATCTTCCTGCAGTACATTCAAAAATTCTCCGAGTTTCACATCAAATCTCTCTAGCTCTTCTGCATAACCTTTTACATTTCTTCTGTGTCCCCATAACGCATCAAAATCTACCAGGTTCACAAAACAAAGACCTGTAAAATCTCTTCCTGCGATCTCGATCGTCTGATCCATACCATGCACTGAGCTTTTGGATTTGTTGGATTCTGTAATTCCTTCCCCATCGAAAATATCATTGATCTTTCCGACAGAGATCACATCGTATCCCGCGTCCTTTAATGCATTCAATACGGTTCTTCCGTATGGCTTTAATGCATAATCATGACGGTTGCTGGTACGTTTGAACTCGCCTTTCTTCCTGCCCACATATGGGCGGGCGATCACCCGGCCGACTTTCCATTCATCCCTTAATGTGAGTTCGCGTGCGATCTCACAGCAACGATATAATTCTTCCAGACCGAAAGTCTCTTCGTTTCCACAAATCTGGAGTACAGAATCTGCAGATGTATACACGATCATATGACCGGTTGCGATTTCTTCTTCTGCGAGTTCATCGAGGATCTCTGTTCCACTGGCACTTTTATTCCCGATGACTTTATGTCCCGTCCTCTTCTCCAGTTCTTCGATAAGTTCCTTTGGAAATCCTGTTTCCGTAAATGTCTGGAACGGAGTTGTGATATGAAGTCCCATCATCTCCCAGTGACCAGTCATCGTATCTTTTCCGGTGCTTGCCTCGTTCATCTTAGCATAATATGCCAATGGTTTCTCTGTCGGGGCAATCCCTTCCAATTCTTTTAAATTGGCAATTCCAAGCTTCTGCATGTTTGGGATCTGTATTCCACCCATTGCTGCTGCAATATGTCCAAGTGTATCCGCTCCTGCATCATGATACTCTGCTGCATCCTTTGCATTGCCGATCCCACAGGAATCAATAACGATTGTAAAAATTCTCTTATATTTTTTTGCTTCCATATTTTCTTCCTCCGCCATTCCGGCAACAGATCAGTTTTTATTTCCCGATTCTTCCATTCTCGCGATCCTCTTGTATCAGTCTGCGGATCGCTTCCACCCCTACTTTGATCGCAGATTCTGTATCATGTACAATTGTATTCTCCATTCCGAGTGCATTTCTCTCTTGATTTCCCATTACCAGAAAATCCGAACCACAGCGCACACGCAGGTGAGCAGCCGCAATAAATAACGCTGCTGATTCCATTTCAGAAGCTTTGCATCCCAGACGCTTCCACGCTTCCCATTTGTTCAAAAGCTCGTAGCTTACCGGCATTCTCTCCGGTTCATGCTGTCCGTAAAAGGCATCCTTGCACTGAACAACCCCTGTATGATAAGGATATCCCAGTTCCTTTGCAGCCGCTACGAGAGCATTCGTCACTTCCAGATCTGCTACTGCCGGATACTCGATCGGTGCATACTCCCTGCTGGTGCCTTCCATACGTACTGCACCTGTTGCAACTACTATATCGCCACCCTTTACATCAAGATCGATCCCTCCGCAAGTTCCGACACGGACAAAAGTATCTGCTCCGCACAAAACAAGCTCTTCCATAGCGATCGTTGCTGATGGTCCGCCGATTCCGGTAGATGTTACACTTACCTTCTCTCCGTCAAGGTACCCTGTATATGTAACAAATTCTCTGCTGTCTGCGACCAGCTTCGCATCATCAAAGTACCTGGCGATCTTCTCACATCTCTTCGGATCACCCGGCAGGATCACATAACGTCCCACATCGCCTGGTCTGATCTGTAAATGATACTGTAATCCGACTTCTCCCGAATAATTCTGCATAGAAACCTCCTTAATAAAATATGTTCCGGATATACATCCTCCGTTCTGCTTCTCGTGTCACATTTCCGTCCCGATTCATATACTTGTATATTATCCCATACTATAGTTGTATTATATAATTATACATGTCTATTTTCAATATCATTATTTTACAAAAATAATGATATTTTTTTATCGATTGTGTACAATCAGTATGTATTTTTCACAAAAATCCTATGCATTTTTAAATTAGACATGTTGTTTTTATTTTTAACCTGTCTAATTTTTCTCTATATTACGTTGACTTTTTATACCAATAGATTTATCATTAAAACTGGTATATATCAATATTTAAACAGAATCCACACAAGGGAGAGTTCCTTTTATGACAATGTCTGATACATCTGTAAACAAAAAATTAAAACACGTCAGAGTCTATGACCAGCTTTATGAGCAGATTTTGAATGGAACTTATCCTGCCGGCTCTCAGCTTCCTTCAGAGACACTTTTGTCTGAGCATATGGGCGTCAGCCGGATGACTCTCAGAAAGTCGCTGGCACTTCTGATCGAAGATGGCATTGTAAAAAATGTTCCAGGCGTCGGTAATTTCATCTGTTCGCCAGATACAGAACGTAAGCAGGAATCAGATCTGTCTTCGAATAAACATCCGATTTTTTCGTATAGCACAAAAGTACCGGACAATACGGAACTGGATTTTCGTATGGAACCACCTACCAGATCTATTCTAGACACACTGAATCAATATACTCCCGCCGTGGTCATTACTGACCGCTGGTATAAGAAAGATAATGTTCCGTTTGCCTACAGCCTCAGTTTTCTTCCAATTGAGCTGATCGCAGAGAAGCAGATCGATCTGACGCACCCTGATGAACTGCTTCATTATCTGGAATCAGACTGTTACAAAACAATGGCTTCCTGTCACAGGATCTGTTCTTACACGACAACCGGCAATTTTACTGCTGACAAATATGCCATTTCAGAACATGATTCTTTTCTCCTGATACAGGAAAACATCTACGATGAAAACGGAAGAATACAGGTTTCAAGTAAGCACTATATTCCTGCTGGATTATTCCGCATCGAACTTTCTTTATAAAAAAGCTTTTATAAAAAAGTGACCTCTGATTGTGATATTTCACTTTCAGAGGCCACTTTTATTTTTTACTTTTTATAAATTCTTTACGGTTGCAATATCGATCGGAGTAAGCTCTTCTGTTGCAGTCTCAAGACTTCGTGCCAGAGCATTTGCCGTATCCATTGCTGTGATACAATATACACCTGTCTCAATTGCATTACGACGGATCAGGAATCCATCACGGTTTTTATCACCGTTACCCTGTGTTGGTGTGTCAATTACAAGGTCGATCTTATGGCCGAGGATTAAGTCCATAACGTTTGGTGATTCCTGGGAGATCTTGTTAATACGTAATGCATTTACTCCATGCTCCTGTAAATATTTTGCAGTACTTCTTGTTGCATAGATCTTGTATCCAAGAGCTTCGAATCTCTTAGCAACACCTACAGCTTCCGGTTTATCTGCGTCTTTTACAGTCATGATCATCTGTTTGTATTTTGGAAGTTTTACACCTGCACCTAAGAATGCTTTGTATAAAGCTTCATTAAATGTCTTAGCAATACCAAGACACTCACCCGTAGACTTCATTTCAGGTCCTAAGGAGATCTCTGCACCACGGAGTTTCTCGAAAGAGAATACCGGCATCTTGATCGCAATGTAATCAGCAGTCGGAGCAAGTCCCGGTTCATATCCCATACCACGGATCGTCTCGCCAATGATTACTTTTGTTGCCAGGTCAACGATCGGAATACCTGTTACTTTACTGATATATGGTACAGTTCTTGAAGAACGTGGGTTTACCTCAATTACATAAACCTGCTCATCCATAACGATGAACTGGATATTGATCAGACCGATTACATGAAGTGCCTGTGCCAGACGTTTTGTATATTCAACGATCATCTCTTTGACAGGTTCGCTGATCGTAGGAGCCGGATAAACGGAGATACTGTCTCCGGAGTGGATACCGGTACGCTCGATATGCTCCATGATACCAGGGATCAGGATGTCTGTTCCGTCACATACTGCGTCAACCTCGATCTCTTTTCCCTGTAAATATTTATCTACGAGAATTGGATGATCCTGTGCGATACGGTTAATAATTCCGATAAACTCTTCGATCTCTTCATCATTGAATGCGATCTTCATGCCCTGTCCACCTAATACGTAAGAAGGACGGACTAATACAGGGTATCCGAGGCGGTTAGCAACTGCTTTTGCTTCCTCAGCCGTGAACACTGTTCCACCTGCCGCTCTAGGAATCTTTGTCTTCTCAAGGATCTCATCGAATAATTCACGGTCTTCTGCTGCATCAACATCTTCTGCCTTTGTTCCAAGGATCTTAACTCCCATCTTCATAAGGCTCTCTGTTAATTTGATCGCAGTCTGACCACCAAACTGTACAACTGCTCCATCCGGTTTCTCGATCCTAACGATTGCTTCCACATCTTCCGGTGTGAGTGGCTCAAAGTAAAGCTTATCAGCGATATCAAAGTCAGTGGATACTGTTTCCGGGTTGTTATTTACAATAACAGTCTCCCATCCTTCTTTTGCAAATGCCCATGTACTGTGAACAGAACAATAATCGAACTCGATACCCTGTCCGATACGGATCGGACCGGAACCTAAAACTAATACTTTTTTCTGTGGATGTGTCTCTTCCGCTTCGTTCTCACTTCCGAATACAGAGTAATAATACGGTGTAGTAGCTTCGAACTCAGCAGCACATGTATCTACCATCTTATATGCGGCAACGATTCCGTTGTCATAACGCATATCATGAATTTCTTTTACGGATTTTCCGGTAAGTTCTGCAATTACATTATCCGGGAATTCAATACGCTTTGCTTCTTTTAACAGATCAATTGTTAATGGCTCTGTCTTTAATGCATTCTCCATCTCAACGATGATCGCAAGCTTATCAATAAACCATTTGTCAATGCTGGTGATCTCATGGATCTCGTCATATGTGAACTGACGGCGTAATGCTTCTGCGATCACCCAGATTCTTCTGTCATCTACTACTTTTAACTGTTCTCTCAACTGTTCATCTGTCAGATCTGTAAAATCATAAGACATCAGGCTGTCTACATGCTGTTCCAGAGAACGGATCGCTTTCATCAAAGCTCCTTCAAAGTTATTGCAGATACTCATAACCTCTCCAGTTGCTTTCATCTGAGTTGTCAGTGTTCTCTTTGCTGTAATAAATTTATCAAATGGAAGTCTTGGAATCTTAACTACACAGTAGTCAAGCATTGGCTCAAAACTTGCATACGTCTTTCCTGTGATCGCATTTTTGATCTCGTCTAAAGTATATCCAAGGGCAATCTTTGCAGCAACTTTTGCAATTGGGTATCCTGTTGCTTTGGATGCAAGAGCTGAAGAACGGGATACACGTGGGTTTACCTCAATTACACAGTACTCAAAAGATTCCGGGTGTAATGCATACTGCACATTACATCCACCTGTGATATTTAACTCAGAAATAATATTCAGTGCTGAAGTACGTAACATCTGATATTCTTTATCTCCTAATGTCTGGGATGGAGCTACTACGATAGAGTCACCTGTATGGACACCAACCGGGTCAATATTCTCCATATTACAAACAGTAATGCAGTTTCCGTTCGCATCACGCATCACTTCGTACTCGATCTCTTTCCATCCAGCGATGCAGCGCTCTACAAGAACTTCACCAACACGGCTCAGGCGAAGACCATTTGTTAAAATATCTACTAATTCCTGCTCGTTGTGTGCGATACCGCCGCCACTTCCTCCAAGTGTAAATGCCGGACGAAGAACAACCGGGTATCCGATCGTATTTGTAAATTTAATACCATCCTGAACGTTGTTTACAACCTGTGATGCTGCACATGGCTCACCAATCTTCTCCATTGTATCTTTAAACGCCTGACGGTCTTCAGCTTTGAAAATAGTCTCTGCAGTTGTACCGATCAGTTTTACACCATACTTATCAAGAATTCCTTTTTCAGCAAGCTCCATACCAAGGTTTAATCCTGCCTGTCCACCCAGGGTAGGAAGAACGCTGTCCGGTTTTTCTTTTGCAATGATCTGTTCTAATACTTCAACAGTTAAAGGCTCAATATATACTTCATCCGCAATCTCTTTATCTGTCATGATGGTCGCCGGATTGGAGTTTACAAGTACAACTTCCACACCTTCTTCTTTTAAAGAACGGCATGCCTGTGTACCGGCATAGTCAAACTCAGCTGCCTGTCCGATGACGATCGGGCCGGAACCAATTACTAATACTTTTTTAATGTCTTTATTTTTTGGCATACAATTTCTCCTTCTATGATATTCGAATTTATTCTCTGTGCTTCGCTCGAGCACACTCGTCAGTTACGACATCATCTCAATGAAACGGTCAAACAGGTATCCGGAGTCCTGTGGTCCAGGGCATGCTTCCGGGTGGAACTGTACAGTGAAAATGTTCTTTCCTACATACTCTAAACCTTCGTTGGTGCCATCATTGACATTTACGAATGCCGGCTTTGCAACGTTTGGATCCAGAGTATCTGTATCAACAACATATCCATGATTCTGGGATGAAATGTATACACGGTTTGTCTTCAGATCTTTGACCGGATGGTTACCGCCACGGTGTCCGTATTTCATTTTGTGGGTGTCAGCACCGGTTGCAAGTGCCATTAACTGATGACCTAAGCAGATCGCAAAAATAGGAGTATCGGAATCGTACAGTTTCTTGATTTCTTTGATAATATCAGTACATTCCTTTGGATCTCCAGGTCCATTGCTTAACATGATTCCGTCCGGATTTGTGCTTAAGATCTCTTCTGCTGTTGTGTGTGCCGGATAAATGGTCACTTCGCAGCCACGATTATTTAAAGACTGGGCAATATTATTTTTTGCGCCGAAATCCATAAGTGCAACACGTTTTCCTGCGCCGCTTAATACTCGTTTTTCCTCACAGGTTACTTTGTCTACGACATTTCCTGTTGTGTAAGCTTTTAATTTAGGAATAATTTCTTCTATATTATAGTTCTCGTTTGTTGTGATCATACCGTTCATCGTACCTTTTTCACGTAAGATCTTGGTAAGTGCACGTGTATCGATTCCTGCGATTCCAGGAATATCATTTTTTGTCAGGAAATCCTGGATTGTTCCCTCACAACGGAAGTTGCTTGGCATTCTGGATAACTCCCTTACAATGTATCCGTCCGGCCATGGTTTCTTTGACTCCATATCCGGTGTGATACCATAGTTACCAATTAATGGATATGTCATAACCACTGCCTGTCCCGCATAGGAAGGATCAGTCAATACCTCCAGATAACCAGTCATTGAAGTGTTAAAAACGATCTCACTGATGACTTCTCTGGTGGAACCAATGCTTGTTCCTGTAAATACATTCCCATCTTCGAGTATCAAAAAAGCTTTCATTTGTTTCCCTGTCCTTTCATCTTTTTTTCCCAAAAAAAAAAACGTTTCCGTTTTTTCCTTTTGCTCTATATGAACTATATATGGGCAGTCAAACCGGATATTGCTATCCGCTCCGAAACATACCTTTATTGTCAACAAGGGAATGACCTTTGGAGCATTCCCTTGCTTAAATTGTAATGAGTTTATCATATGTAGTTGTAATTTTCAACCTTTTTCATGGAATCCGAAGGAAAAATTTTTTTCCAATAAGTCTAACTAATATTTCCCATTACTAATGGATATAAAAGAAACAACACTACTTTTTATTCTTCTTCCGGTTCGTCTTTCGCCCAGCCGTAAGCGTATTTGACCGCTTTGTTCCAGCCTTTCCGTTTTGCCTGACGCTCCTCCTCGCTCATCTGTGGAGAGAATATCTGATCGATACTCTGATTTTTGATAACATCTTCCTTGCTCTTCCAGTAACCAACGGCAAGTCCGGCAAGATAAGCAGCGCCCATCGCAGTCGTCTCAATACAGCTTGGCCGTTTGACCGGCGCATTGATCATGTCTGCCTGAAACTGCATTAAGAAGTTGTTGGCGCTTGCTCCACCGTCCACTTTCAAAGATTTCAACTCGACGCCCGCGTCTGCACGCATTGCATCAATGACATCACACACCTGAAGATCGATGGATTCCAGCGTGGCGCGGATGATATGGTTTTTGTTGGTACCTCTTGTGATGCCAACGATCGTACCTCTCGCATACTGATCCCAATGTGGTGCGCCCAGTCCGGTAAATGCCGGAACGACATAACAGCCGTGGGTTCCGTGTACTTTTTTTGCCATGTACTCAGAGTCTGCGGAGGAATCGATCAGCCTCATATTGTCGCGAAGCCACTGGATTGCCGCTCCTGCAACGAAAATCGAACCTTCCAGCGCATAGTTTACTTTTCCGTCCAGTCCCCATGCAATGGTCGTCACAAGGCCATTTTTTGAAAATACCGGTTTTTCTCCCGTATTCATTAAAAGGAAACATCCGGTTCCGTATGTATTTTTTGCCTCTCCTGCATGGAAACAAGTCTGACCAAAAAGTGCCGCCTGCTGGTCACCTGCCGCTCCTGCGATCGGTATCTCATCCCCTAAGAAGGATGGATCGGTGTAACCATAAATCTGGCTGGACGGCACCGGTGTCGGAAGCATGCTCTCAGGAATATCCAGTTCCTGTAAAATCTCCTTATCCCAGCACAGATCATTGATGTTAAAAAGCATGGTTCTCGAAGCATTGGAATAATCCGTCACATGCACCGCACCCTTCGTAAATTTCCAGATCAGCCATGTCTCCACGGTACCGAATAATAATTTGCCCTCGTTCGCCAGTTCTCTTGCACCTTTTACATTATCTAAGATCCATTTGATCTTCGTTGCAGAGAAATATGCATCAATGATCAGTCCCGTCTTTTTCCGGTAAACTTCTTCCAGTCCTTTTTTCTTCAGTCCATCCGCAATATCAGATGTTCTGCGGCACTGCCATACGATTGCATTGTAGATCGGTTCTCCCGTCTCTTTGTTCCACACGATGGAAGTCTCACGCTGGTTTGTGATACCGATCGCTGCAATATCGGAAGCTGCAGCTCCGATCATGTTCATCGCCTCCACCGAAACGCCAAGCATCGATGACCATATTTCATTTGCGTCATGCTCCACCCAGCCCGGATTCGGGAAAAACTGACGGAACTCTTTCTGCGCCATCGAGCAGATCTCTCCTTTTTCATTGAATAAAATACAACGGTTACTTGTTGTTCCCGCATCTAATGCCATTACATATTTTGCCATGCCTGTTTCTCCTTTCAATTCTGCCGCAAAATGCTCCCCTGCTCTTTTGAACTTTTACAATTTGACTGCACCATAAATCAGACATAAAAAAGGGAGATGACACATCGAAAATATACTGCTGCACCCCACAGCAGTATTCCTTTGAATCATCTCCACTCTCTGATTTCTACTCATTTATTCAATTATGTCTGAACTTTTGCTTCCATTGATGGAATCATTATAGCATATATGCATAAAAAAGCAATGTTTTACTGAGAATTTTTATATATTTTTATTGTGCAGATACTGATTTTCTGCCAGGTTCTCCAACACCTCTTCAAAGTCACTTCAAAGTCAACTTCAAAGTCACTTCAATTAAATTTCATTTTACTTTGAAGTACAGTTCTATTCTTCCCATACCCTGGCAAATCCAATCCTATTTTCCGGTACCCCAGTAATAAAAATTTGACTATTTATGCTTTCTGTCAACATAAATAGTCAAATAATCTGTTTGTAAATATTACGCTCCCGCCTGTGCCGTCACATAATACTCCGCCTGTGTCTGATAAAGCTTCGCATAAATCCCGTTCTGTTCCAGAAGCTGCTCATGCGTCCCTTCCTCCGCAATCTCCCCATGATCAAGCACAACGATCCGGTCACAGAATTTACAGCTGCTCATGCGATGGGAAATGTAAACGGCTGTTTTCTCTCCCACAAGGGAATCGAAGTTTTCATAGATTCCAGCTTCCGCAATCGGATCCAAAGCTGCGGTCGGCTCATCTAAAATGACAAACGGTGCGTCTTTATACAACGCTCTTGCGATCGCCACTTTCTGTGCCTCACCGCCGGACGGTGTGACACCCTCTCCATTTTCCTGATACAAAAGTGTGTACTCTTTCTTCGGCAGCCCCTCCACAAATTCGTTCAGCCCGATCTTCGTAAGCACCTGTTTCAAACGCCTCTTATCCACCTGCCCACCTGCTGCGATATTTTCGTCCAGTGGAAAAGCAAACAGCTTGAAATCCTGAAACACCACGGAAAAAATCTGTAGATACTCCTCATAATCATATTTTTCAATATTAATTCCATTGAGGCAGATTTCTCCCCCGGTCGGCTCATAAAGCCGTAAAAGCAGCTTGATGAGTGTCGTCTTTCCAGCTCCGTTCCTACCGACAAGCGCCATTTTCTGCCCAATTTTAAAATCCAGACTGACATTTTTCAGAATATAATCTTCTGTGCCCGGATAACAGAATGACACATTGCGGAAGGATAATTCATACTCGTTGTCGTCCCGCTTCTCGATTGGAAGTGTGCCGTCGTAATGCATGTTCGGGCGATTGATAAATTCTTCATACGTTTTCAGATACTCATTGCGGTAATTGATCTGGTTATACTGCATCAGGACATTCTGCACACCGGTCATCATGGTGATAATCGCCCCGGAGTACATGAGCACATCTCCGATCGTCACCGCACCGGACATCGCCATTACCGCCACATAGACATAGATATAACCAGCAAGAAGCTGTACCACAAATGAAAACTTTGCCTGATTTTTCCCCTCGAAAATCCCTTCTTCTGAAAAATAGGATGATGCATTGATACATGTCTCATTTTTTCCACAAAGATAACCCTGCATTCCATAAAGCCTGATATCCTTCGCCGCCGTCTCCGATGTAAAGATTTTAAACAGATAACCATATAAAAAATTGATACGCTCATTTTCATGATTGAGTTCCACCTGTTTTTTCCCAATGCTCTCCGAAACACGAACATTTACCCAGAAAGAAAATGCAAACATCCCTGCTAACAGAGCAGTCATCAGGATTATTTTCCATACTGCAACATGCGCTCCCTGCGCCGACTGCACGATCAGTATAAGAAGAAACACGAGTGCAAACAGAACTTTGACACATTCTGTAAAAAATTTATAAATTGAGTCCAACTGCGCCTCAATATCACCGGCCCCATTCGCTCCGCCTCTGGTTCTCCGGAAGGCAATCTGATTTTCCTCTTTTTCAATCTCCTCAAACTCCATGGAAAATGCCTTCTCTGCTGTCCGTCTTTTGGTCTCATCGCGGCTTGGGCTTGCGTATTGTTCAAATATCTGATTGCACATTATGTAAACCATCCGTACGACAAGAACTGCTAATATCATGATCCAGACATAATGTACCGCTGTCGTATATTGTTCCAACAGCAGAGTGTCAATGATCCTCGCATAGAGAATGCTGTTGATATAAGAGATACCTGCGCCGCAGACCGCTCCAGCCACGATTGCAGCACCAAGCTGTCTGTATCCTTTCGTCTGGAAAATCAGATAGTTCCACATCTCCTTAATCGACATCTGCCGCACCTCCTTCTCCATAATATTTGCTCTGGACTAAAAACAGTTCGTAGTATTTTCCTTTTTGCTCCATCAGCTCCTCGTGGCTTCCACATTCTGCGATCCTTCCATCGGACAAAAGCAATATTTCTTCGCAGAAGCGTGTGGAAGCAAGCCTGTGTGAAATAAACAGCGCTGTGATATCCGCCAATGTCCGGTTATAGATCTCATAAATTTCGGACTCCGCCAGTGCGTCTAATGCTGCCGTCGGTTCGTCCAGCAGGATTATGGACGGATCACGATATAATGCCCTTGCCAAAAGCAGCTTCTGCGTCTCGCCACCGGAAAGGCGCACGCCATCCTGACTTAATTCTTTTCCAAGATTGGTAGAAAGCCCCTGCGGCAATGCTGTCACTTTCTGGGAAAGTCCTGCTTTTTCCAGACATTCCCATACTTTTTCCTCGTCCCACTGCTCGTTAAGTGCCACATTTTCTGCCACGGAATAGGCCAGAGTAAAGGTATCCTGAAAAACAGCTGACTCATGCCTGTAATAAACTTCCCGGTCTAATTCCCTTGTATCGATTCCATTGACATAAACCGTTCCCTTTGTCGGCAGATACAGACCTGATATTAATTTCACAAGCGTTGACTTTCCGGCACCATTTAATCCGACTAACGCCTTGTGTTCCCCACTCTTTAAAGAAAAAGAAATGTCATTTAACACCGGTTTTTCTGCACCTTTATAGCAGAAGGTCACATGGTCAAACACCACTTTCACTGTCTTAAACTGGTTTTGTGGAATCTTTTTCTCACCCGCATCCTCGCCCAGATTCAGAAAATTCCGAAAATCTGTGATATGGACACTACAGTATTTCATCTTCGCAAAACTGTCACTCACCTGTGCAAACCATGCAGAAAAACCTCCGATGATTCCCAGATAGAATACGAACATCGTCAGGGACATCCCATTTTTCAACTGGCTGATCAGATACAGATAACAGATCAGATCCCGTCCAGCTGTCAGAATGGTTTCCAACGATTTTCCGGCAAATGCGATAATATTCTTCTTCGCATTGCGTCTTCTGGTATTTTTGATCGCGATTCCATATTTCCCGATAATCCATTTTTTCAACCCAAAAACACGGATATCCTTTCCGCTTATCGCATCATCAGAAAGCCGGTCGATATACTGCATCGTCATCTCATCCCTGGCATTCTCATCCCTGATTTTATTCTCATACCAGTCCGGCAGACTGTTACAAAATGCACCAATAACGGAGAGCCCGAATAATAGCAAGAGGATCACCGGATGAATGAAACCTGCGATCACCATATAAACGAACAGACCAAGCACTCCGGTTCCAAATGCAGAGACCGCACGCAGCAAGCCCTCAACGCCTGCATTATTATAGCTGACTGCGTTACATGCTTTCTCCCGCAAAAGTTTCAGTTCCGGGTCTTCATACTGCTCCTGTGGTATCTCGCAGATTTTTTTTGTAAACTGCCTCATAAAAAGCTGGGAACGCACCTCTATGTGATGATAGACATGTTTTTGCCTGATATACGTATCCGCTGCATTCACAAGTGCATAACCCACAAATGCAGAGAGAATTGCTGCAATCACCGTTACTGCGGATAAGCTTTCTCCAAGTAATCCGACGACCAGTGCGCTTAACATGGAACTGCTCACCGGCACGATCACTGACAGGATGATTCCGGTTATCATATCTCTTATATAGCTTCTTTTTTCTTTCCATACAGGAGTAAAAACGAATCTGAAATTGCTCCAAAGGGTGTATTTTTTTGTTTTGTACATGTTGCGTCTCCTAAATGTAATCATTTCAAGTGTTGATACTATATGCTGCGCCGGCATTTTGTGTAATAGAATACTGGAAAGTTTTATTGTATAAGCTCCCAATTCAGGTTTGTAATCAGTTTTTACAAACATCTTGGGATAAGATTAACACAGATTTTTATGTTTACGCACAAAAAATGCACGGATTGCAAAAATCCGTGCACGAATGACATTTATAGCGGCAGCATAATCTCCGTCACAAAGACTCCCGCCTCATTTTTCCGGTTGATAAAGCCGTCATATTTTTCTACGATCAGATTAATCCGCTTCAAGCCATGCCCGTGATTGCCACGCTTGTGCGTAATATACTCCTCATCCAGCTTGCGCACGGTCTCATTGGTGGCATTGCTCACGGAAATATAAAGCTGCTCCTTGAACTGTCCAATATAAAGGCGGATGAACTGCTGCTCTTTTGGTACTTTCTCACACGATTCCACGGCATTGTCGATCAGATTTCCGATCACAACACACAGATCAATGTCTGTCACTGTCGTTTCTTTCGGAACCGTTGCCTTGTAATCGACCGGGATGCCATTATGGATTGCCAGTGAGATTTTGGAATTCAAGATTGCATCCACACCGATATTTCCGGTGTCAAACAGGAGATTGATGTCATCTAAATCTGTCTCCAGCTTATCAAGGTACACTTTTGCCTCACCGATATCGTCCATCGCAAGGTAAGCTTTTAGCGACTGCATATGATTGTGATAATCATGCCTCCAGCCACGCATGGTCATGTATACATTATTCACTTCTTCGATCTGATTCTTCACAAGCTTGTTCTGGTAGGCTTCCGTGCTCTTCTCATAGTAGGTTTTTATGAGGAGGCGAAGCAGGATGGAGGCGGATGCCAAAAGTGCAGCTGATGCAAGAAAAATCAGAAAAATATCTTTGATTTCCAATGTCTGTTTCCTCAAATATGTTTTGTATTGAATGATTTTCCTGAAATGTGGTTGACAGAGTCTCTTTCTTCTTGTATTATTTTGTATAAGAAATGGGTTCTTTTACTGAGTACAACCATTTAGTTGGAAAAGTTTGCTCGTTTCTTTTTTTATTTCTATCACATCATATAAATACATCTTATCATCTCTGGCATGCCATATCAACATAATTGCCTGAAACACGTTGTATTTCTTTTCAATCAAAATAAAACTTCTATTGGAACTTAAATTCATATAAATTACGTTCAAACAGAAGTTTTTTACAATCTTATCCTCAATCTCTTCCAAGATGATACTTTATAAACGCTTCGTTTACTCCCTTATAGAAACTCCGGCTAACCGGAACAACACTGCCATCCGTAAGTACACATTCCGTTCTTCCAATCCGGACAACTTTCTCGATATTCACTGCGTAACTTCGATGCGTTGCGAGGACGATTCCTGATTTTTCCTGCATCTCTTGAAGTAACTCCGTGAAAACGGTTTTTATGTTCATGCTTTCTTGATCTTCCAGATATAGGTTTACATAATGTTTCTGTGCTTCTATATAAAGCATATCGTTTAAATCAACACGAACAGACTGGCCATCCTTTTTCACGAGAATATAATTCCCATTATCTTCCGCATTCTGCGTTCTGGCATAGTCGAGAATCTCCCACAGCTTCTTCTCATCCACCGGCTTCATCAGATAACGGTACGCGCCCACTTCATATCCATCGAACACATAACTTGCGTCCGATGTCACAAAAACAAGGATCACATCCTTCTCTTTCTCACGGATTTTTCTTGCAAGCTCCATGCCGTTCTGCCCTCTCATGGAAATGTCAAGGAAAATCACGTCATAGTAGTTCTGCTCTGCTTTGAACAGATATTCTTCCGCACTCTCAAACAGGTCTGCGTGAACTTCTATATTTTTATTTTTCGCCCACTGTTCAATTTTTATCGCAAAAGCTTTCGCCTGTGCGGATTCATCCTCACAGTAGCAGATTGTCATTGTATGTTCCATTTATTTCTATCTCTTTTATCTTATACCCTATCTCTTTTTTTCATAATCAGGATTCATTTCTTGAAAATGAGTCTACGGTTCTTACACAGTTAAAATCTTCTTCGCAAAGTCAGTCTAGCACATTCTAATAAACTTTGTTACACTAAATTTTACAAAGTGCGAAAACAGACTGTGAAATGAACTGCTGACAACTAATTTTGAATCAGTAGGAAATGTGACTTTGGTTGTGAGACATAGAGCCATAACTAAGAAACTAATTTAATCAATAAATAGGGCATAAATGAAAGGCTCTTCGTTTATCCTACTCCTATGATTTACAATCGCACTTTTCATAAGCCTCAATATGCAAAACTTCCAATTTTATGTAATCTCAATTTTGGTTCTTTTATGTAAAGTATCTTCATACCAAGAAGTTAATATATTTGAACTAAGTTTCTGCATTTTCTTTATTTCTCTTGAAGCTTTGTAAATATCCGTATCAAGATATGTCTGTGGTAATACTGCAATATTTGTTTGTTGTTTCAACGCTAATGGATTTTTACTATCACCTTTAAGAAGTTTAACATATTCGCCAAATATTGCAGGACAATTTTTTTCTAATAAGGCAGGAATAGACGGATATACCGTTTTGTTAATTATATCGGATGCCCAATACCCTGTTATTGATAAATCAAATGGATTCACATATATATGATTGTAAAAATCTATATCAATTATGCTACCATGAATTGTACCTATTCCACCAATTTGTTTTACCATATCTGCAATTTGTTTTTGAAATAAAGTAAACTTATCAAGAGGCGTTTTTATCGTAGAAATCATGGTATCCATATTATCATAATAATACTGAACATCTTGAATTTCCAATTTTTTCATAGCACCACCGTTAAGGATAGTAAAACTGCCACCTCTTGATTTGTGGATAAAACAGTAATACCCATTCTTTTTTAACATATAAAGTACATTTACTTTTCGTTGGAAAGTCATTGATATATTTTTTCCTCGATAGAAGTCATTGTACTGCTCACTCGTAATCTCAAATATACCATCATCATAATCAGAAAAGTAATCATACTCGTTATCAATTAAAAAAGATTTCAAATGAGTTTTTTCGATATGATATCCAACTTGATTGTCCGAATAAACTCTATACTCACCATCATCATGGAAAAAATTCCTGTGTGTATGTCCACTTACATAAACATAATTTTTATCAGGATCTGCCTCTCTGCACCAATCTTTTTTTGGTGTATGTGTTAAAATAATTACATTTTTATTTACAAGAATAGGATATAATCGATTATACAAATCTTCAAAAATCTTAGATTCTTTTATTTCAGTAGTTCTGTCCATAGTCATTCGATAAATGCCATTATCAGCATTAAATTCCGTATTGTATCCTGAAAAGCCCAATCCACCGAGAATTACATATCTTGCTCTTCGCAAGCGGTCAGTAATTTGTAATTCATTCATTTTGCACAAATCATGATATTTAATCAAGTGTATTCCTGTTCTCGGATCAGCAATCAAACCGCAGTCTTCTTTATAAAGAAGATCGTTATGAAGCAAATACATACCATACTTTTCCAAAATAGTTCGATACTTTGAAACAATCTGTTCTATTTGAAAACCCGGAAAACCCCATAATTCATGATTTCCAAGCGTAAACACAACCAGTGTGTTCCTGCGCAATGTCTTGGAAAGTATCTTTACAAATAACCGAAATATTCTTATATCTGATGACACATCACCGCCAATCAATAATAAGCTTCCTGTTTCATTAGCAATAGTATTAACTATTGTTTGAATTACGTATATAATATCTTCTTTTGAACGACAGCCTGCATTTTGTATTCTGTGCATAAGATGAAGATCCGAAATATAATGAACTCTTTGGCATTTGTTATCAAAAGCCAAATCAATTTTTGATAAGTCTCGTCCTGCTGCTTCTGATACTAAGTCTCTTGAAGCTTGAAGCACTAAAGCAGTTTCAACTTCATTTTTTTCAATACATTCAAAAGATTCTATAACATTCAAGTTGATCGCATAAGTATTATATTGTAGACCAAACTTTTCACATAAGCCGCTTTTCATTTTTGCGCCTGTAAAATCAATAAAATCCCACTGTGTTAAATTGTCAAGTCCATCGCAAAAAAGCAAATTTGCATTTGACAGATTTCCTTTAAGAAAAGCAACAAAATCGAAAAAATAGTCAAATGTATGACTATATTTTTTTAGTATGTTACCAGATTTATTAAACCACTTCTGTACTACATAAAATTCTCTGTTACGATAGTATTTTTTTACAGAATATGTGATATCTACATCTGCGTGAATCGGAAGTTTTGTTGTCTGATCAATGATATACTTAGAAAAGTCCTCATTACATTCAAGAGCGTCCGTTAAATCACAATGTCTTAAGTCCCCTTTTCGATAATTAACAAACTCATCAAATGTTTCAAAATACCTATAAATTGTCGTAATCGGAAAATATGTATTATCCTTTTGATACCCTTTAATTTCTTCGCAATAGTAGTGTGTTTTCTTGTCAAAAAATGCTTCTGAATAAAAATCAATTGCACCCTCTTTCAAGAAACGAATATACTCTTTTAGCTCCTTCTTATGCCTATATATTGTCTGCTTTGATCCTAAAGAATAATTGAATGATCTCATAACATCATCAGTATTATATATTACGCATAAAGCATTTATCATTTTGTATTCAGGATAAGCGCCGGAGGACATATATTCCATAATAATAGAAAATCGTTTTTTATCCTCAACATCTGCAAAAATATATTGAAAGAAGAAAATGCTGACATCAACAATGGAAGAAATCTTGGATTTTTTATAATTTCCTACGACTTTTACTAATTCTTCATAACTACTACAGTTATTAAATTTTTTGTTCCACTGCTGACAATATTTATGAATCTGCTTTCCTTCCTCATAATATTCTTTTTCTTCATTCGATAATGACAATGAATAGTCATCTATTGTATCTTCAATAAATGCTTTTCTTACCATTAACTTTTCTACATCAATTCTTTTAGAAATAGCTATTTTCGAAAAAGGACAAAACGTATAGCAAGCATTTTCATAAATATCTCCGTTTAAAAAGTCAAAGTAAGAATCAAAATCATCAAATGATAAGAAAATATCTTTCTTTCGTTCTTCGCTATCTATATCAATATGAATTAAAGTTTCTTCAACGAAAAAGGTATTTGCAATAATATCGAAGCCTTTTTTTCCGGTTACGCGCAATCCCGCTTTTCGTTCAAAAGTTACAATCTGAATATCATTCTCATATTCCACTGGAACATCAAAAACTCTAATCTCCTTTTTCTTTAATTGCATAATTATTTGCTTTATTTCTGATTGTGCCACACTATTTCCCCCTTTCTCCACCTGTTCGATCATTTTCTTCTTAAACTACTCACCATTTTCCTCGTCCATCAGAAAGAGTTGACCACGCTCCCCAGCAGATCTAGTCACCACAACATCCTAGAATTAAGACTGGATTTTCATTCTTTTTCATTATGATTTCAAAATCTCTTTCATCCGTTCTACCATTTTTTGCGGATATAATGTTGCCATGCTTCCATGTCCCATATCCTCAAATTTTATAAATTCCACAGATGGGAAATGCTTTTTCACATACTTGATATCCCATGCCCGGTCTTTCGCTTCCTTTTCGCCATACCAATATTGCAATTTCCCGTGATCTTGTGGTATCTGCTGCGGCATTGCATAATTATTGCACGACTCAAACGTTCTCCAGATTGTTTTGTAGCTGATAAAATGAAGCACTTTCGCAATGTACTGCAAATCTTCCTTACTATACTCATCCGTAGAAAACGCTTTTTCCAACAGCTTCAATCCACCGATTTTTCCCATGGAGATCATAAGAAAATCTCTGACCGCAATCAGTCTTGTAACAATCCATGGAAGCTGATATGGGGTGATTCCACCATCACAAATACTGTTTTTAATTCTGATTTTCTGTTCCGCAAGCATTCTCAGCACAACAGCGCCACCCATGGAACAGCCATAAAGAAGATCGATGGTATTTATGTTATGTGCAATCAGCCATTTTGCCAGCTCGTCTGCGATTTCCTCTATCCCTGTAAAATCCACATCCGGATTCTTTTCATCATATCCCGGAAGCGCTGGAACAATCAGGTGATAGTCTTCCTTGAGCAACGGTATGACGTACTCAAAAAAATCCCACATCACTACGGAAGGATGTACTAAAACGATGACTTGCTCCTTGTCGGTTCCATATTCGTGAATTGTCATTTCATACACCTCGTTTTTTAATTAGTTGGAACTAATCATGATTATAGCACTATTGGAGTCTTTATTCTATAGGGGCTTCCTTACTCTATCAAGATAGTGGCATTTACACATCATCTCCGATAGGCATTTTCACCACTTTGTCAATTGTAATTTTTGTACAAGATCGCCTTTGAAAAATTGTGCAAAATTATACTATAATTATAGTATCAAAAGAAAGCGAGGAACAATCCTTATGAAAAGAATCAAAGCCGCATGTTTATTACAACCTGTATGTTTTCAGGTCAAAGATGAATATCCATCCGAATATAACCGCCAGCAGGTACAGCACGAATACGAATCCTATAAAAATCATATGACAAAAAACGGCACAAAGTTCAAAATTCTCGAAGAGACCACGCTGGATGATGGTTCGATTGTTGTAAAACTGAAAAAGCAGAACAATCAGCAGCCAATCGGTGATTATTTCGACTAAATAAAAGGCTATACAAAAACTTCTCCTACTACAATTTTTCATACGCCCGCGCCCTGCGGCCGTTCGTTTTCATTAGAAAGGACGGTATCAAGTAAATGAATTATCATATCGGTGATCGTGTTCTCTATCGAAGCAGAGGTGTTTATAAAATTGAAGCAATTGGCACACTTTCTTTTTTGCCGGATAATCAAACCGTATATTACACCCTCCGCCCATTCTCTTCTGGGAAACGTGAGTGTGTCTATCTTCCGGTTCATGCAGAACAATATATAAAACCTCTCATGTCACCGGAAGAAGCTCTTTCGACTCTTGAAAATCTTCATAGAAAACCGGTAAAACCTGTCCGCTCTTTAAAAATGCCTGCACTTACCGCTTATTATCAGACACTGCTTTTCTCCGGAAATATCAATAAACATTTGCAATTATTTCAGGAAGTGTGTCAGAAAGAAACCAAAGCTTTAAAGAGAGGAAAAAAGCCAGGAGAAACCGAGCAGCAATTCAAAAGAAAAGTAGAACATCTTCTGAGTGAAGAGCTCGGTGCTATACTAAATGAATCTCCCGACTTATCGAAGAAACGACTCTATGATGCGGCGCAGGTTTTCCAGTGAGATATCGGATTCCCCGCGCTCAAACCGCGAAATCTGAGCTGCGGAAACCCGCTCATTTGAAATCTGTTTGAGGGAGATGTGTCTGTTGGTACGCAGATTTTTAAATACCTGCCCTAAATTATCGTAATTTTGCAAATTTTATTCTGTTCCTTTCCAGAGATTTTGCAGCTATGTTTTCTATTCCATAACTGCCATCTTTGATAAGTTTTCTAGCTCGATTATAACAAGTATTTTATTTTGAGTACACCCTAACACATAAACGTTGAGAACACGCAACACCCCGGGCTGAAATCAGATACCTTGTAACTGATTTCAGCCCGGGGCAGTGAACTATCTTTTTATACTTCTAGAATAAACAGAACTCCCTCCTGTTTTCCAAACTCCTCAATGATCTGTTCATGTGAAACCGCTCTGGCAAAGTGTAACGTCATGGTTGCCGCCACTACCTTTTCACCATCTGAGTCTTTCTGCTTTGTTACCTGAATCTCATCTATGATACATGAAACTTCTCTTCCATAAGATAAAAATTTGCTTAATTCCCGAATTCCCGCAAATTCTACATAAATAGAAAACACTTTCACTGTCCGGCTCAGCAATTTATCCACTGAATGCAGAATGCGCATTGCACACCAGAGTGTGAAAAAGCCCACTATTGCTCCAGGATAAAATCCGGCTCCCAACGCAAGTCCCAGACAAGCACCTGCCCAAAGTCCAGCTGCAGTCGTCAGTCCTTTTACCTGATTCTGCTTTGTCACTAGAATAGTTCCTGCACCAAGAAAACTGATACCACTGATGACCTGCGCTGCAATTCTACTTGAATCTGGATCTCCCATATATATTTTGAGGTAAATTCCGGTCATCATTGCAATCTCCGCTCCCATACATACTACAATATAAGTACGAAATCCTGCTGGACGCCCTTTTTGCTCCCTCTCATATCCAAGGATTCCAGAAAACAGCATCCCAAGAATCATGCGGATAAGTATTTCCGTGATTGTCAGATTTTCCAATGCCGGTCATTCCTTTCTGTCTGACATCAGCCTTTTACTGCTCCGCTGACACCTTCTACATAATACTTCTGCGTACATAAGAATAAAATTGCTACCGGTATGGAGATAATAACCGCACCTGCTGCAAAGCTACAGAACCACTGATCAATATATTCCACATCTAACATCTGGTACAAGCCGACTGCAACTGTGTAATACTCCTGATTTGCACCACACAATACCTTTGCGAGCATAAAGTCTTTGAATGGTCCTGCAAAAGAAGTCAGCATCGTGTATACAACAACTGGTTTACTCAAAGGCATAATGATCTGTGTCAGGACCTGCCATTTGCTTGCTCCGTCTAATAGTGCCGCCTCATCAAGCGACATGGATATCGTATCAAAAAATCCTTTAGCTATATGATAACCGCAGCCTGCGCCTCCCGCATACACTGCAATCATTGCCACACGCAGCATTGGTCCGTCACTCCAGCCAAGCATTTTAATAATGTAATATACCGCGATCATCGACATAAATCCCGGAAACAGATGGATGATCATAGCTGCATTCATTAACGGCTTCCTTGCACGGAACCGCAGTCTTGAAAGAGTATATGCCACCGAAATTACAAAAAATGTGGATATGATACAGCTTACCGATGCTATGATAAATGTATTCCATACCATCTTGGGAAAATTAAATACGGAAAAATCGGTAAATAATTTTATATAGTTATCCAGTGTATAACGCGTCGGGAAAAAGGTGGAACTGTAAGATCCCTTTGTTCCGCGAAAACTTGTCAAAATAACCCATAATACAGGCAAAAGCCAGACGACTGCCAGAACAGCAAGAAATGCATGGGCTAAAATGACTTTTATTTTCTTGCCAGTTGAATATCTGTGAAATGTCCCTTTCATCGAAACGCCTCCTCATTCCTGTTTGAACCGCTAAATGTAAATGTTACAAGCGACACAATCGTCAATGTTACAAATGTCATAATACCAACGACTGCCCCTACATCAAAATACTGATTTTCGATTGTCAGTTTATACAGCCATGTGATCAACAGATCCGTCTTTCCTGCCGTAGAACCTACTGATCTTGGCAGACCTTCTGTCGTCAGGAAAATAACGTTGAAGCTATTTACATTTCCCGTAAAGGTCGTAATCAGATATGGTGTTGTGACAAAGAGCATGTATGGCAGTGTTATTTTCATAAAAGTCACAATAGGACCTGCCCCGTCCACTCTGGCAGCTTCATACAATTCTGTCGGGATATTCTGCAGAATACCCGTCACCTGAAGCAGTGTATACGGAACACCAACCCAGATATTGATTAAAATGACAACGACTCTCGCCCAAGTTGCGTCCGTAAAGAACGGCAGTGACTGTGTTGCTCCGATCAGTCCGAGATTACGAAGCAAGATATTCACAGCGCCTTCCGGCTGAAGCATGGACTTAATGATCAGCAATGTGACAAAATGCGGGATTGCAACCGTAAGGACAAAGCAGAACCTCCACATTTTCTTTGCACGAATCTCTTTCCAGTTGATAAACAGTGCTAGGAGCATTCCCAGAATATAATTAGAAAAAGTCGCAACGACTGCCCACACCATTGTCCATCCAAGAACTGACCAGAATGTTTGTCCAAGGCTGCCACCAAAATCAAATATTTTTCGGAAGTTTTCAAGTCCGACCCAGTCAAATAAAACCAGCTTATTTCCTTCCACACTGTAATTCGTAAATGCCATACTAATCATAAAGACAAGTGGCAGGATTGTAAACATCAGTACGCCAAGTGCTGGAAAAGTCAGTAGTGTGATATGCAGATTACCATTTAATAATTCTTTTAACTCCTGCTTTAACGTCAGGATCTGTTCTCCCTTTTTCGACTGACATTCCAGACGATATGCCTGTTTTAAAGAACTTTTGGCTATCAGGAAAAATACCAGAATCAGGGATAGTGTGACGATACCATACAATAAAATGATAAGGGAACGATCTCCATCCACATATTCATATAAACTTTTCGCTTCATTCCATACTTTCTGCTGTTCTACATCTCCCAACGTCCTGAATTTACTTAAATTGTAAAATCCTGTCTGCACCATATAAACGATCAGTAAAATTTCCGATGTCAGATAGAGAATCCCTTTTGCGATCTGTTTGTGTACCAGACAGCCCAGCCCAAAAACAATAGCCGAAAGACGCACGATGAAAGAACCGTTCTTTAATGCGTTCCGGGCAGTATATTCTGTATAAAACTCTTTTTTCTTTTTTCTGCTTTTCATCCTTTTGCAACCCCGCTCTTATTTCATAGATATATTTCGGAACATTAATTTACACCGGATGTATTGGAGCTTTCCTCTAATGTTTTTAATTTCTCCGCTGCATTTTCATGTGTCATAATGCCGTCTCTTAATTCATTACCAAAGCTTTCTGCCGTTGTCCAGAAATAAGACATCTCTGTGTAGTTCGCACGTGGTACGGCAATGTTTTCGATTGTCCAGGAATCTACTGCTACAACGGCATCTTTCTGGATCTCTGTATCGTTTACAAGCCCTTTATAGCATGGAACATATCCACGGGTTTCATAATGTAATTTCTGGCTGTCATAGCCACCAAGGTACATTGCAAGCTCAATCGCAACCTGCGGATAAGCAGTTGTGGATTTAACACCGATTGCTTTGGATGAAGTAAACGGTTTTAACTGTACTTCTTCTCCGTCAACTGTCATGGAAGGAAGCGGAGCAACGCCAAAGTTATCGCCTAAGATTTCTTCTGTCTGTGCTGCCTGCCAGGTTCCGCAGAAATATGCATTGACATTCCCCTCACGCATCATGGCAATCGCATCTTCCGGGGAAGAAACAACTAAATTCTCATTCTGTACCATATCGATCAGTGCATTGGTCATTGCAAGCGTTTCATCGTTATCAAGTACAATTCCTGCTTCACGCTCGTTACCTTCTTCTCCGAAGAAAGTTGCTCCTGCTCCAAGATAGAAGGAAGCCAGATAGAAACCATTGTTCAGTGGAATCGCTACTTTTCCTTTTTCTAACATTGTATCTAAAGATTTGATATCATCTTCTGAAAATACACTCTTATCGTAATACATAAAGTAAGTGTTTGTTGTCATTGGCACGCCGTAAACACCGTCATCATAAGTTAAGCTGTCTACTAAGACGCTGGAGTAGTTCTCACGAATCGTATCAAGATACTTTCCGCCAAACTCGGTCAGACTGTTTGCCTGACAGAGATTTTCCAGACCGGTAGAAGAATAAATGAATACATCTGCTGCCGCATCAATATCCTGTGGAACTAATTTCTTTGCATCAGATTCTGTGCAAACACCATAGTTAAATGTAATATCCCAGTTTGGATGCAGTTCATTAAACTGGTCACACATGGTATTTAACCACTGTCCATATTCCGGATCCTGATCCTCTGACGGTGACCATACGGTCAGTGTACAGGTGATCGGGGCTTCCTCCTGTGCATCCTGCTCGGTTGCTTCACCCTGTTCTGTTTCAGAAACAGATGCATTTGCTGATGCAGTGTTCTCTTTTGCATCACTTCCTCCGCATGCGGTCATGGATACTACCATAGCTGCACATAACATTACACTTAATACTTTACGTTTCATACCTTTTCCTCCTGTTTTTTGTTTCCGAAATATTTTCGTTTTGTTTCGCTATGAATCATAGCATTTTTGAGATATCATGTCAATATATAATTCATTTTGTACATATTATTTTTCTTATTGCGTTTTTCTTTGTACAATGTTATGATATTTTCTGCGAAACATTTAAGAAACATTTTGTAAAACACTCTGTTTCGCCAGAAGGGAGTTTTCATATTTATGAAAAAAATAAATTTTCACACACACACCAACCGTTGCCGCCACGCAGACGGGATTGCAGCCGATTATGTCCAGTCTGCACTGTCTGCCGGTGTTACACAGCTCGGTTTTTCCGACCACGCCCCATTTCCCGATTATGATTTTGGAATGAGAATGCCTTACTGTGAATTATCTGAATATATCGAGGATATAAATGCATTGACGGTACAATACCGGACTGATATAATTTTATGGAAAGGATTAGAAATCGAATATCTCCCAGAATACCGGGATTACTATGAAGCACTTCTCACCCGTTCCGGGATGGATTATCTGCTTATGGGAGAACATTTCTATAAAAATGCATCTGGAAAAACCACGAATTATACCGATGCACTTTCTACAGACGAATTTCCTGTCTACGCACAAAATGTTGCTGACGGAATGAAAACCGGACTATTTTTGGCAGTCGCACATCCTGATATTTATATGGCTGATAATTTTGTCTGGGATGACAACTGTAAAAAAGCGGCTGACATTATCATTGATACGGCTGTCACTACCGGCACAGTGTTAGAATACAATGCCAACGGCTTCCGGCGCGAAAAAAAGTTTTATCCAGACGGAACCAGATATCAGTATCCGCACCCTGCTTTCTGGGAAATGGTCAAAGGCAGCAGTGCCCGCGTGATCGTTGGTTCGGACTGCCACAATCCATCACAGGTCTGGGATGTAGCAATTGAAAAAGCATATCAAAATTTATATGCACTTGGAATCCATCCGATAAGTAGTCTCTTTGATACATCTGACGTTCCATCTGCACTTTGCACAAAATCACACGACGAGGAACATTCATGAATATCAGAGATATTGCCAGATTGGCGAACGTGACACCGGGAACTGTTTCCAAAGTTTTAAACAATTATCCCGATATCAGCGAAGCTACAAGACAACACGTACTACAGATCATAAAAGAGAATCAGTACACCACAAAAAACGGCGGCAGAAAGTTCAAACAGGCTGTTACACCACGTATTGGACTTGTCTCGGAAAATGTTTACAACTGGGTTTCCGAGACAATGCAGAACCTGCTTTCCGAGCGCTTTCACAACGCCGACTATACTGTTTTATCCTTTCAGGATAATTATTTTTCACAAAATAAAAATGAAAAATTTCAGGAATTATTAACTTATATCGACCGACACCAGCTTACAGGTCTTATTTACTTCGGTGGAAACTTTGAAGATGTCCCTGCCGATTCCTTTGCCGCACTCAAGTGCCCTGTTATCTTCGTCAATACTGTCCTACCACCAGATAACATGATGACCGCCACAACTTACTCAAGCGTCCAGGTCAACCACTATGAGACTGCTTACTGGCAGATGGAATCCCTGATCAAAAACGGCCACAGCCATATCTGTATGCTGATTTCTTCTAAGATCGATACCAGTGTGTACCGCCTCCGCTGGCAGGCATACGAAGATGCGCTGTCTTCCCATGGTCTTTCCACGGAATATCTTGCAGAAAGCGGCTATCAGTGCGAACGTGCTTACCGGGAGCTGACAGAAGTTCTTACTATGCACCCAGAAATCACTGCCATCTGCAGTATTTCAGATATCGTAACGCCTGCCGCGATCCGTGCAATCCATGATCTTGGAAAGATTCCCGGAAAAGATGTTCATATTATCAGCTTTGACGGCATGCCTTCCATGCACTATTGCATCCCTTCCATTTCTACTTTTATCCAGCCACGAGATGAAATGGCAGGCTATATTTATGATTTACTGCTTGGGCTGATTAGTGACGAGCGCCAGCACCAGCATATTACGTTTCAGACACGTTTTTCACCGGGAGAGTCTTAATGATTTTCTTCTCAAATCAGAATATTGCCATATCACTTTGATTGATTATAAAAAGGCAGGGAGAAAAGAAAATTTTTCATTTTCTTCTCTCCCCGCTTTTTTATAATAATATCCACATTTCTATGAATTCTCAATCTTTCACACTACTTTGATTGCATTTTCCTTTCCTCACTGGTTATATTACCCCACTGCAACTTCCACTCTTTTTCCGCAGAACGCCACACCATATTTATAAATCACTTCTACCCCGGCTGCCCTTAGTTCTGTATCATATTGTTTTTCCTGAATCTGTTTTAGTGCAGTCTCTGACAACTGTTTCAGGCTCTCTTCTGTACCATTTTTTTCTGCTTTCAATTCAATAATAATACCCGGAAGACCTTTCTTTACCGGTTTCAGCTGGATATCATAGCGTCCTTCGCCAGACTCCCTGTTGGATGTAACAAAAAAACCTCCCAGCAATGCACAAAGTCCCAGCATAAACCCATGATAAAAATTCTCTCCGGCTGTATCAAACGAGCTTGCCGATTCCATCAGCAATGTCTGTATCTGTGTCTTCAACTTTCTGTTATCTCCTGAAAAAATTGCTTCCTGTACTGCAATTGCAGTTGACTGCGGAATCATAGCTTCGAATTTCTGCAGGATTTCCTTGTGATACACAAGTGCTATCTCACGGTTTGGCAGTGAAATCTCACACATAAAATCCCCATTAAAGGATAATGTTGTTTTTACTGCTTTCAGATATCCTGTAACCAAAAGGAAACTGTAAATCGTTGACGGATTCTTTTTTATCTGTGGATAGATTACACCGGTATCGATATAAGTCGTAATCGTTTCCCCATTTACCAAGGATGCCAGACGATGATAGATTTCCTCATCTGCCTCTGCCAGAATCTCACCGATCACATCATTGCTTCCGGTAGATACCCAGAATGCCCGCGGTTCACATTCATTACTGAAATAGTTCACAACTGACCACGGATTAAAAATTTCTGTTTTTCCAAAACGATAGCCATCATACCATTCACAGATTTCATCATAATGATCGGTTGCTCCATAATATGCAGCCATCTCTCTCACTTCATCCGGTGTGAAGCCAAAATAAGCACTATATTTATGATCCAAAACCGAATTGATAGACAGATTGTTCATTCCACTGAAAATGCTTTCTTTTGCCACCCTCAAAATTCCGGTAAGAAAACCAAATGCCAGATGTCTGTTATCCTTAAACCCTCCGGAGAACAGATTTCTCATAAAAAGAATAATCTCTTCATAATACCCTTTCATATATCCCTGCTGGATAGGCGTATCATACTCATCAATAATAATGACCGGAGCGGTTCCATAATGTTTATGAAGCATTGCCGAAAGATCCGCCAATGCACTTGAAAGTTCTACTTCCGTCACATTTCCTTCCGCTAGCCTTGCATATTTCCGCTCATCATATTCATCACACCGGTCACTCGTCCGAAGTTCTTCGTGTCTCTGCGTCTCTTTTGCAAAAATATCCCTGACTGCGGAAAATGTCTCCTCCCAGGTGTTAAATTTCACATCTTTAAACGTCAGGAAAATAACCGGATATTTGCCCTGATACGCCCGGTATTTCTGACCACATGCCCAAATTTTTTTATCCTGAAAATATACCGATGTATCCTGCTCTGTTTTTTCAAAAAAAGTCCGCAGCATATCCATATTCAGCGTTTTTCCAAATCTGCGTGGTCGTGTAAAAAGTGTTACCATCGGACGTTCATCAATGAAATCTTTTATCAGCATCGTCTTATCAACATAGTAATATTCCGCCTGTGCCAGCCGGAAATCTGACACACCGATTGGCAGAGGCAGACAGGACGATCTCTGATTTTTCCGGTAAAAACCAGAGCGTATTCTTTTATCTGCTGGTTTAGACGCATCTGCTGGAATCTGCCAGCTGCGTCCCTGCCTCATGGCTCCCTTGATCCTTCCATTTCTGCAAAGTTCCGCTACTCTTCGCTCTGTGATGTTCCATTGTCTTGCAGCTTCTTTTACTGAAATCATTTTTATCATTTTGCGCTTCCTCCACCTTATTTATATATAGTATATCCATATGTGCTTATTTCTGCAACATTTAGCGGAATTATTCCGTATATTTTTCGATATTATTCCGAGTATTTTTTTGCATTATTCTGCTATTATCAGAACAAATAAACTACTTTTTTACTTTGCAGTACAGAATTTTCTGTAAAATAAAGGGACATGGAAAATGAGATAACCTCATAAATCCATGTCCTTTTCTTTTATAGTTATATGAACCTATTTGTTTTTGCCAATATCGATTGTGCAGCTCCAAATTTGTCCTGTTCTGCACCTATACATATTGTACGTATCCTACAATTCCACAATAAACTCTTCCACAAGTTTCGCACAATGCTCCGCCGCTTTTTTCTCAAAAGTAGGATAATCCATCTCCGCAGAGTTATCTGCCTTGTCAGAGATCGCACGGAGGATCACGAATGGGATTTCATTTAAGTATGCTGCCTGTCCGATCGCAGCCCCCTCCATCTCAGTGCAGAGTGGGTGGAAGTTCTCGACTAATTTGTCCTTCACTTCCTTATCACAGATAAACTGGTCGCCGCTTACGATCCTGCCGGAGAACACTTTCACTTCCGCGTTGACTTTCTCGCACACGCTCTTGGCAAGGGATGCCATTCTCTCGTCCGCCGGAAAACTTAAAGTTCCAAGCTGTGGGATCTCGCCTAATGGATAACCAAATACACGCACATCCATGTCATGCTGAAGGACATCTGTGGAAACAACGATATCCCCGATATCGATCTGTGCGTCCAGAGAACCTGCGATACCGGTGTTGATGATATTTGTCACGTCAAATAAATCTGCAAGGATCTGTGTGCAGATACCAGCATTTACTTTACCGATACCACTGCGCACGATGACAACCTCAACACCATTTAATGTTCCCTCGAAAAATTCCATATTTGCTTTTTTTGTTGTTTTTGCAACATTCATTTTTGATTTTAAAGTTTCAACTTCGAGCTCCATTGCTCCGATAATTCCGATTTTTTTCATCTCGTTCTGTTCTCCTGTTCTCATTTACTTTCTCGTACTCTGACTCGTTTTATTCATCCATAAGCCGAACTGTTTAATTGGTATTCTAACATAAAAATGGAAATTTCGCTTTATTTTTGCAAAATTTCCATTTATCTTTCTCTTTTTATTCACTTGCAGTTCACCAAATGCAAATAAATTCGTATTTCTATATCTTTACGCCACACGGATCTTCTGTAAAATATTTCCAAGTTCGGCTTCCTTCTTCTCGCAGTCAGCTTCAGAAATCTTCTCTGTCACAAAGCCAAGCTCTCCGGTCACGCCTTCTGCCTGTACATACGTAACAGTTCCGAATACTCTTTCTACAGCTGCTTTGTCTGCTGTTGTGCGGATAAAGAACCGGTTCTCCCACTCTTTATAATCTACGAGTTCCAACTTCTTTGAGCTCCACTCGATTGGAATATTTTTGTCCAGATTTTTTGCCATCTCAACAACATCTGCTACAACGGCACTTGCTGTTGGGAGTTTTCCTGCGCCGCTGCCGTAAAACATTGCATCACCTAACACATTGCCATGTACGAAAATTGCATTGAACACACCGTTTACTGCATAAAGCGGATGCGATGCCGGAAGTAAAAATGGAGCAACGATCGCTGTGTAACCTTTTGGACCTTTTTTGCTTGTTGCGAGCAGTTTGATCGCTCTTCCCATCGCCTGTGCGTATTTGATATCCGTCGGTGTGATTTTTGTGATTCCCTCTGTGTGGATGTCCTCAAAATCAACCTGCTGTCCACATACTAAAGATGTTAAAATAGCAATCTTACGGCATGCGTCATAACCTTCCACATCGGCAGTAGGGTCTTTCTCCGCATAACCTTTTGCCTGCGCATCTTTTAAAACTTCATTGAAATCAGCACCCTTTTCTGTCATCTCAGTCATCATATAGTTCGTTGTACCATTTACGATACCGGTGATCTCTTCAATCTCATCTGCAGTGAGGCAGGAATTTAACGGACGGATGATCGGAATACCGCCGCCGACACTTGCCTCAAACATGAAATTCACATTTTTTTCTTTTGCAAGTGCGATCAGCTCTGCACCTTTTGCAGCCACCAGTGCCTTATTGGAAGTTGTTACATGTTTTCCGGCCTCCAGCATTGTTTTTACAAAAGTATACGCCGGTTCCACGCCGCCCATTGTCTCAACTACGATCGACACTTCCGGATCTTCGGCGATCACTTTATAGTCATGCACGATCTTGCTCTGGATCGGATCTCCCTCAAAATCCCTTAAATCCAGAACATACTTTAATTCCACTTCATCGCCGACGCGTGCCGCAATGCTCTTCTTATTGATGTCTAAAACCTCTGCCACACCGGAACCGATCGTTCCAAAACCCATAATTGCTGCTTTTATCATTTTTATTCTGCCTTTCTGTTTTTGTATTATGTAAACCGCACTGTTCTGCCAGTCTGTTTCTATTCTCTCGCCAGGATCTTCACGTACTGAATGCCGCCCACACTCTCGATCTTTGTGACCATCTCTGCGACATCACCCGTCTGTGGTAAGATATCAATACTGAGCGTCAGCGTTGCGATTCCATTGACCGGAATACTCTGATGAATGGTAAGGATATTGGCATGAAAATCAGCGATCGTTTTCAATACCCCGGACAGAAGTCCCGGCTCATCATCCATCTGAATGACCATCGTAATGGTCTTTCCCTTTGTTGTCTCGTGAAAAGGAAAAATATCATCTTTATACTTGTAAAAAGAACTGCGGCTGATCCCTACACTCTCTGTCGCCTCCTGCACCGATGCGATCTTACCGGAATCGATCAGCCTTTTTGCCTCCACTACTTTCAGCAGTACTTCCGGCACTGCCTTCTCTTTCAAAACATAATATTGCATTTTGTCTTTCATGGAAATGAATACCTCTTAGTTGCCAGATTCAACAGATTCTCTTTTGTATATAGAATCCATTCTGTTTGTTTGGGACTTACATCTGTCCTCATGAGGAAGATAATAACACAAAGAGGCTGCCAAGGCAACCTCTTTTCCAGAACATTTCTATATTTTTGTTTCTTGTTCACCAAATTTCTGATATTTAGAACTTGCGGCTTCCGCCTCCATGACTTCTGCCAGAACTGCTGGTATGTACCGTCGATCTGCCGGAATGGCTGCTGCCCCCCCCACTGCTTCCACTGTTGGTCTGGATCCTCCGATGCGTCACCATCTGGTTGACAAAACGGTCCTCCTGACCGGTCAGGTTAACTTTTCCGAACGTATGGTAATCATACTGATATCCGCCGCCAAATTTCAGACGGTATTTTCCGGTAATCCCAAAAAATACAGCGGCAAACACAGCTGCTGCAAGTACAACTGCAAACAGAATTTCACCCAACGTGAGTACATGGTAATAATGGATCTCGCCTGTTTCTTCATCATAGGTATATGCGTCAGATGGGACTCCCACCTCATAATAGTACTCTGCATCACTTAACATGGAAGAAAAGCAGGAAGCATATTCCCCATCCACAACATAATCATAACAGTTATCCAGAATATCATCGATCCTGTCGTCATTCAGATAGTAAATGGCTTCTCCCGCAGTCGATATCGTAACCTCTCTGTTATCCATGTCAATGAGGAACACCACGCCATCATCGCCTGTTGCTGTCGTGTCATAAAAATCATCCGCATACTCTCTCGCTGTCTTTCCCTGTGCATCCTCTGTCGTCAGGACAAAAATCTCCCAGCCTGTGGTCTCCTGCAGATTGGTGATTTCTTCCGAAAGCGACTGCTGTTCCTCATCAGAAAGTAACGCTGCATCATCATACACCGCATCATAAGTATCCGCATAGACCGGTACAGCCGCAAAAAGTGTCAGTGCAGTTACTGCGGACAGAGCGATTCTTTTTCTTAATTTATCTCTCATAAGAAATACCCTCCGATCAATGCAATGATTAAGACAACGACTGCCGAAATAATACCCGTCAGCGTGACTTTTCCGTAGTCTACCGGAAGTTCTCCGAACACTTTTCCTGTCTGCCCGTTCATGGAATAATAGTAGATTTTTCCATCTTTCCCCTTATAGGTAACAGTCCAGACCGGAAGCAATGCGTAAGACCAGTCCTCCTTCTTCGGGACCACCCCGAATGAGTTGACCGATAACGCATTGTATCCCTGAACAGATTCCCGCATGAGTTTTTCCGCTGAGTTTTTCATCGCAGCCTGCATATTTCCTTCCACTGCTTTCTGCTCGATGTCACGTTTCTCTGCCATGAAACCGGAAAGATATCCCATATTAAAATCTTTCATCTCATTGAACTGATACGGCAGTACCCCTTTCACAAGCTGCACATTTGCCTTTTGCAGTGCGTTCTCTGCAAGATTCTTCAGATCAACCTCACCCTCACGCTCCACATGGTAAAACTTTGTCTCTGTGTACTCGGTGTCTCCGGTTCTCCACACACGGATTTTCTTGCCTTCGCCCTGCAGTTTCCCCTGCAATTTTGCATCATAGATCCAATATGGGAAATAGACACCACTCAGACATTCGATCTGTTTCTTATTAAAAAATGCCTTTGGAACAAATTTTTTCTTTCCAACATACTCTAAGAAGCGTTTTTCCGCTTCCTTTTTGGAAATTTTAAAGGGAATGACTTTGTTTGGAAGATACTTTCCTTCCAGCCGTTTTCCAAGCACGACCGGATTGTGACAATAATAACAGAACGTGGCTGCTGTCGTTGCATCTGTCACGATTTCTGCTCCACAGGAAGGGCAGTTATAAATGACTGCCTCTGCGCCGCCGTCCTCCCCTTCTTTTTTCTTTGTGTCCGCACTCTGCTGTTCGGTTGTTTCCTGCTCTGCTTCATCAGAACCATCCGCTGCACCGGCATTCATCTCCTTTGACTCTGCCGGCTGCAATGCATCCAATTCCGCCTGGGTAAATTTTGAACCACAGTACTCGCATTTATACTTCTGTGTTTCCGGGTCAAAAATCAGTTCTCCGTCACAGTTTGGACACTTAAAACTGATAACTGCCATAGTTAGCTCCTTGCCTTTCCGCAATTGCTGCAGAATTTACCTTTGTTGACGGTTCCACACTCACAGGTCCACTCCGCTGCCGGTGCAGGTTTTCCACACTCACTGCAGAACTTTCCGGTATTCACGGTTCCACATTCACAGGTCCAGCTATTTGCCGGAGCCGGTGCAGGTTTTCCGCACTCACTGCAGAACTTTCCGGTATTTGATGCTCCGCACTCACAGGTCCAGCTATTTGCCGGGGCTGCTGTCTGCTGTGGTGCTGCTGCCTGCTGTGGTGCTGCCTGTGGCTGTGTTCCTGCCATGCCTGCTGTCATGGCGTTCAATCCTTCCATGGAAGTGTTAAACTGCTGCATTCCCATGCCGACGCCCATGAATCCTGTCATCGCACCGCCTGCATTGGAACCCGCGTCACGCACACCTTCTGTTAAATTCTTAACAGCCATACCACGGAGCACACTTGCATCTCCACCTAACATTGCACCTTCATTTCTCATGTTGATGAGCTTCTGGGATTCCTCATCATAAGAAACGCTTGCAATACCGACTGCCTGGATTTCCATACCACGTGTCTGGTTCCACTCTTCATCGAGTGTAGTAGACATATATTTTCCAAGTTCTCTTGCTTTGGATGTCACATAGGAAATACGTGTTCCGTCTGCGGACATCTGGTTGATGGAGGACTGTAATGCCTCTAAGAACTCTGACAGATACTGCTCGTTGATCTCATCGATCTCCACTCTGTCTGCGTTTCTCGGAATTACTTCTGCATAGAACTGGAGTGGATTGGTGATCTTAACGGAATATGTACCATGCGCTCTTAAGAAAAGCTCAGCATTATAAAAATTATCAAAGTAATTGATCGGATTTCTCGTGCCAAACTTGATCCCTTTAATTTCCTGCAGATTGATAAAGAATACTTTCTGCGCAGTTGGTGTCTGACCGCCATATTTAATACGGTTAAAAGAATCCTTTAATGAATCTCCAAACTGTCCGTTAAACAATGATGGCAGGGAAGAGTTATCCACTTTGTAATATCCCGGTTCTGCCGTGTAATCGACTACCTTGCCGCCATCCACTAACATCATGAACTGATTGTCATAAACATGGATGATCGAACCATTGGAAACTGTGTTGCCTGTTCCCTTGGTATTCTGTCCTTTGCGGATCAGCACACCGCTCGTAAAGACGGTTTTGTCGCTCATGTCATCCGCTTCGATGACCTCTAACCACTGATCTGCAAGTGTTCCTCCAATCGCCTGTCCAATTGCCCTAATAATTCCCATAACATATCCTCCTATACGTGATTGTAATCTACTTCATAAAAACGATGAAGCGTCCAAACTTTTAAATTGATCGGTGTGATCGCAAGTCCGCAGTACTCGCAGTACATTGCCCCCAGATTGGTGACCGGTGCACCGCAGTGCGGACAGGTTGTTCCGACAGCATTGTCGATTTTTGCCATCTTCTCATCCTGGATATACATGACCTCAACATTATACTTTGTCTGCTCCAATCGGTTTTCATCCCCTGAAACCACTGTTCCATCTTTCTTTTTATAATGAAGATGTTCCACAGCACTCTGAAATGTAATGATACATTTTCCCTGTTTTTTTTCATAGTTGGAAATCTCCGTCCGATGAATCCGGATCTTTTCGTATACTTCCCGGATTCCTTCCGACCGGTTCATTTCAATTCTATTTTCTACCTGCGCTTTTAATTCCTCTGAAGCATCCCGGATCAGCGAAACATTCCCGGAATCAATTGCCTGCAAAGCGGAAACCAGCATATTCTCAGCCTTATTCTTAAACTGCACCAGATTAAAATCCGGAAAATCCCTCTGGATCTGCGGTTCAAAGATCCGCGTCATCCCGGACACGGATTTCGGGGTGGCTGCAAGCTCATCTGCCTGCTTATTCCATCCCTCCACCAATGAATCTGTCCCGAATAAAGCCTGGGAAACATCCTCTACTTTTCTTTTGATTTTCCGGTATGCATAATAACCGCCACCTGCGAGCACCGCCAGTATGACGATCACCGGAATCCAGTTATTCATCGTCGCCACCTAATCCCTTCGGGCATCCCAAAGATAACCACTTTAAGTACCCATTGATAAACAGATCTATTTTTCCATCCATTACGCTGTCCACATTTCCGGTCTCCACACCTGTACGGTGGTCTTTGACCATCGTATATGGCTGCATGACATAGGATCTGATCTGGTTACCCCAGCCGATCTCTGTGACCTCACCGCGGATACCGGCTGCCTTCTCTGCATTTTCCTGTTCCTTCAACAGATACAGTTTTGCCTTTAACATCTGCATTGCCTTATCCTTGTTCTGGTGCTGGGAGCGCTCATTCTGGCACTGCACGACAATTCCTGTCGGAAGGTGCGTGATGCGGATTGCAGAGGAAGTCTTGTTGATATGCTGTCCACCGGCTCCGCTGGAACGGTAAGTATCAATTCTTAAGTCATCTTCATTGACCTCAATGTCAAGATCTTCCTCGATATCCGGCATAACATCACAGGATACAAAAGATGTCTGGCGCTTTCCAGCCGCATTAAACGGAGAAATACGGACCAGACGGTGTACGCCTTTTTCCGATTTCAGATATCCATACGCATTCTCTCCATTGATCTGGAATGTGATGGACTTGATGCCTGCCTCATCTCCATCTAACGAGTCTAAGACAACCAGCTCATATCCCCTGCTGTCTGCCCATTTGGAATACATGCGGAACAGCATCTGTGCCCAGTCACACGACTCGGTTCCACCAGCTCCGGCATGTAATGACAGGATCGCATTATCCCCATCATATTCACCGGAAAGCAGTGTCTTAATACGGATATTGTCGAAAGTCGTAACAAATTCACTCAACATCTCCTCGATCTCCGGGATCAGGGAAGCATCATTCTCCTCATACCCCATCTCGATGAGTGTCTCTATGTCGTCAAACTGTGTTGCAAGCTTCTCATAAGTTGCAACATCATCCTTCATACTCTTTAAGGTTTTCATTTTATTCTGGGAAACGACCGGATCATTCCAAAAACTGCCGTCTTCCATTTCCCGCTCTAATTCCTGGATTTTCTGCTCTTTGTCAGCCAGGTCAAAGTGAATCCCTCACTTCCTGCAGCGGTCCTCTGTATGAATTCAGAGTCACTTTAAATTGATCAAGTTCTACCACAGTATCACCTCTTTCATTTTTTATCTGACAGACTCTTTTATCTGTCTGTTATTTTTATTGTAAAGTAAGCTTTGATTTTTGGCAATGTTTTCGCACTACTTTTAAGGTAAAAAAAAGAATTGCAAGTCCGATCGACGCGCCGAGCGTATCAATGCACACATCCATCACCTCTGCCGACCTTCCCGGTATAAAATACTGATGAAACTCATCTGTAGCCGCATAAACTGCCGCCGTGAGCAGCGCCGCAAGAAACTGTCGCTTTTCTTTTTTCAGGATTCCGCGGTAAAATGTAAAAGAAAGCAGACCTAATATGGCATACTCTGTCATATGGGCTGCTTTTCTTACCGGATATTCGATTTTTTCTGCCATGGCCAGCTGCTGTTTTTCGGTCATATCCAGATGGAGCGTATCATTGGCACGCTCCACCAGACGATGACACAATCCGCCACTCACTTTACTCGATTCCGTCGCAGGCTGATTGGAAAAAGAAAAAATCAGACACATCCATGCTACTGCCAATATCCCTGTAACGATCCGATAAAGTTGTTTTTTCATGCTATTCTCCTGTTATTTACTGGATTTTATCCTTTAAAACCTCTATCGCCTTCTGAATCTGGTTATCATATGCCTCGTCATAAGAAGTTGCATCTTTGTCGAGATATTCGTATTCCAGTTCAATATCCGGCTCAATTCCGACACCGTGAATATAATTTCCGTTCGGAGTAAAATATTTGGCAGTCGTAAGCTTCACTGCGTCCCCATCCTCCAACGGGAAGATTGTCTGCACAATTCCTTTTCCAAAGGTTGTCGTTCCGATCAGAGTGCCGTACTGATAATCTTTGATCGCACCCGCCAAAATCTCGGATGCACTGGCACTCTCCCCATTAATCAATACCGCAATTGGATAATCCAGATAGGTATCCCCGCTGGAAGTGTAGTCCTGACGGTTTCCGTTTTTATCTTCTGTATACACAACTGTTCCCTCCGGCAGAATATCATCCAGAATCTGGACAACTGCGGTCACCATACCACCGGGATTATATCTCACATCAATGATCAGTGCTTTCATTCCCTGATCTTCAAGATCTTTTACTGCCTCCTCAAATTGTGTTGCCGTCTCTGTCTCAAAGGAATCAATATGTACATATCCGATACCATCCTCGAACATCTTGTGGGACACGCTTGGCAATGTAATGTCCTGTCTTTCTACATCAAAGGAAAGATTTTCCTCGGTAGACGGACGGTAAATCTCCAGATGGACAGTCGTTCCCTTCTCTCCACGAATCAGTTTTACCAGTTCCGAAAGTTCCATGGAAACAGCCTCTGTTCCGTCCACGGAAACGATCACGTCATCTTTCAACAATCCTGCTGACTCAGAAGGGGTTCCCTCATAAACCTTGTTGACTGTTACCACCATGGTATCCTTATCCTGGCTTAACCCTGCACCGATTCCATAGTACTGGCCTGTCGTAGATATCTGAAGCGCCTGATAATCTTCTGCATTATAGTAAACAGAATATTTATCTCCCAATCCATCGATCAGACCTGTATACAGTCCATCCTGCAGTTTCTCATTTTCAATGTCATCATAATAATAGAGCTTTGTGTATGCAGTCAGTTCATTGATCTTGCTGACCGTATCTGCGTCGAGCACTGCGCCCTCTCCGTCATCTGCACTTTCCTTGTTCGTGATCAGGATCTGTGAATTTGTTGCCAGACATGCCACGTTGATTCCTGTCCAGCTTATCAGTAGTGTTCCGATCACACCGATCACAATCCCTTTGAATGTGCTTCCTTTTTTCTTCTTTGGAGTTTCTTCCGCTCCAGTTTGATCCAGTTCATAATTCTGCTGATCCATAAATTTCCTTTCGCAGCAATTTCAAAACATTTTTGCTGCATCCTTTCCATGTAAACATATGCATAACCGCACCTCCACTTTCATAGCAATTGAGAAAAATGCCGAGGTGCCGGTTTTATTTTCCATAACCTTTACAAAACAGAAAAAAAGAGATTGTACACAAAATGCCGTTTCCGATTTCCGGCTTTCGTGTGGCAACCTCTTTTTATATACTTTATCTGCCTGATTCCCGGAACGCTTATCAGCCCTTGAGATAACTCCACGGACTGACATAACTTCCGTTTAATGATACACCAAAATGTAAATGATTTCCAGTAGAAATACCTGTACTTCCAACGTAGGCGATCGTCTGACCTGCGGAAACTGCTGTTCCTTCCGAAACTGCAAGCGAGGAACAATGCATATAAACGGTATAAAGTCCGCCGCCATGATCGATCATCACGTAGTTTCCGGCTGCACTGCTGTAATTTGCCGCCTTTACGGTACCGTTTGCCGCTGCAACGATCGCCGCACCTGCTGAGGCACCGATATCAATTCCTTTATGGTTTGAAGACGCTCCTGAAGTCGGTGAAACCCTCGTTCCATAATCACTGGTAACCCTTGTACTTGACGGACACGGCCATGTGAAAGCTCCACCTGTATAAGGATTGTCTGCTACCTCTTTTCCCTCTGCAGCCGCTTTGGCTGCCGCTGCCGCTTTCTCAGCCTCGATCCGCTTGATCTCCGCTATCAATTCGTTCTGCGCCTGTATCTCTGCCTCAAAATACTTTGCATCCTCCTGCGCATCCGAAATATTACTTGTGATGCCTGCAAGCTCTGTCTCCTTCTGGCTCATCAGTGCTGCAACAGACTGCTTCTGGCTCTCCACATTCGCTTTCATATTTTCCAGATCAGCGTAATCCTGTTCAAGCTGTTCTTTCGCCACGGTGATATATTCAATATTCTCCGTGTACTCATCCAGCTTTTGCCTGTCATACTTCTGGATCTCTGCGATATACTCTGCCGTATTCAGAAACTCTGCCACGCTGTTCGATTCCAGAAGCTGCTCCAGATACGTTGTCTGGCTGTTTTCATACATATACTGGATACGGGTTTTCATATCGTCATACTGTTTTTGTTTATCTGCTTCTGCCTGTGCTAATTCTGCCTCGGCATCTGCAATCTCTGTGCTTTTGTCCGCAAGCTGATTTTCCAGTGAAGTGATCTTCGATGAGATATCCACAAGTTCATTGTTCAGTTCCTGAACTTTGTCCTCTACATCACCTTTGGAATCCTTCAGATCATTGATCAGCTCTTTCGCAGCTTTTAACTGCTTTTCCAATGCGGCTTTTTCTTTCTGTGCTTCCTTGAGCGACGTTGATGATGCATCTCCTTTTGCCTGTGCCGTCAGCCCTGTTGCCATCGTGAGAACAAGTACCACCGCCAGAATGCGGCGTAAAATGTTTCTTTTCTTCATAAAATTATACTTTCAAATGCTTTCTGATTGTGATGCGGCTGCCAATAAAACCAATGCCGACACCGAGTATCAATGCTACCGGAACCAGTGTATGGAACACCTCATCTACCGGTAAAAATTTCATCATATTGCTGATAAAACTGAACTTCTCCCCGATGTAATCAATGATCCGTCCATAAAGGACATACAGGATGCCAAGCGGAATCGCTGCTCCGATCAATCCGATCACAATACCTTCTACCACAAATGGTGCACGCACAAAATAATCGGTAGCACCGATCAGTTTCATAATACCAATCTCTTCTCTTCGCACAGAAATACCAACGGTGATGGTATTACTGATCAAAAAGACTGCAACCCCCAGCAGGATAATAATAATTCCTGCGGAGACATATCCAATCAATTTATTAAAATCGGTCAGCGTATTCGCTACAACTGCTGACTGTTTTACTTCCCGGATACCGTCCACTGACTGTAAATAGGTCACTAACGTCTGCTGCATGGAAATGTCATTCATATAAATGGAATAGCTGGCGTCATTTGCCAGTGGGTTATCCCCGGCAAAACTCTCCGCTGCTGCTTCGTTTCCTTCAAAGTAAGTCTGCTTGAAGCTGTCCCATGCATCATCCGCTGAAACAAATTCCAGATTTGATACCTCTGCCCTTGCACGGATCAGATCCCCAATCTCATCAATCTTATCCTGTGAGATTCCCTCGTCAAAAAAGACTGTTACAGCAACGCCGGACTCTGCATCCTTCACCATAGACTGGAAATTTGTCACAATCGTATAGAACAGACCAAACAAAAAGATACATGCGGTCATCGTTGCAATCGACGCAAGTGAGAACATCTTATTCTTCCAGATATTCTTCAGTCCCTGCTTTATCGTGTAGAAAAATGTACTAATCCTCATCGCTATAATCACCCTCGCTGTCCTCCACGACAACGCCTTTCTTCATAGTGATGACACGCTTGTTCATTGCTTTCACAATCTCAAGGTTATGTGTTACAACTACCACTGTAGTTCCACGGCTATTGATCTCTTCCAGAAGTTTCATGATCTCCCATGCATTATGATTATCCAGGTTACCGGTTGGCTCGTCCGCCAGTAAAATCTTTGGCTCATTGATAAGCGCTCTTGCGATCGCAACACGCTGCTGCTCACCGCCGGACAACTGCCTTGGATAAGAGCGGTACTTTGCAGCAAGTCCTACCATAGACAGCATGGATGGAACATTCTTCTTAATGCTGCGGTTTGACTCGCCGATGACTTTCTGGGCAAACGCAACATTATCATAAATGTTTCTGTCTTTTAACAAGCGGAAATCCTGAAATACAACGCCGATATTACGGCGGAATTTCGGGATTTGCCTTCTTTTGATCTTGTTCAGTTTCTTATTGTTTATCGTGATCGTACCCTCTGTTGGTTCCAGTTCTTTCAGTAAAAGCTTGATCAGTGTCGATTTTCCCGAACCACTGTCACCAACAATGAATACGAATTCGCCTTCTTCAATGTCAAGACTCACGTCATTTAATGCAGGGATCCCTGCCGTATATGACTTACTGACATGTTCCAACTTAATCATTGCTTCCTCCTAAATTCTAGTAATCCAATGACTCCATATATTTCATGTATTTTACAACCATCAATGCAATCTTAAATGTAATGGCATCTTCAAACACACGAAGATCCAGTCCTGTGTACTTCTGCAGTTTATCCAGACGATATACCAGTGTATTTCTGTGGATATATAACTGGCGGGATGTCTCGGAAACGTTCAGGCTGTTCTCGAAGAACTTGTTGATCGTGGTAAGAGTCTCCTCGTCAAAGTCATCCGGTGATTTGCCATCAAAAATCTCTTTGATAAACATCTTGCACAGCGGAATCGGGAGCTGATAGATCAGACGTCCAATTCCCAATGTGGAGTATGCGATCACATCTTTTTCCTCAAAGAAAATCTTTCCTACATCCAATGCCATACGGGCTTCCTTGTAAGAACGGGATACTTCTTTGATCTCATTTACAATTGTTCCATAAGCGACATGAACATCATTCTCAGCATCCGCACGGAACAGGTTCACGATCACTTCTGCTGTCTTGTTCAGTTCATCGTATCCCTCGTTGTCTGCAACTTCTTTCACCACGATGATGTTCTTCTCATCTACCGCAGTGACAAAGTCCTTGGATTTGCCACCGAAGATTCCTCTGATCTTTTCCATTTCATTGCCATCTTTCTCTCGGTTCGTCTCAACGATAAATACCACTCTCCGGACTTCTGTATCAATATGGAGCTTCTTCGCTCTGTTATAAATATCAACCAGCAGTAAATTGTCCAGCAAAAGATTCTTGATAAAGTTGTCTTTATCGAATCTCTCCTTATATGCTACCAGAAGATTCTGTATTTGGAAACTGGCAATTTTACCCACCATGTAGACATCGTCACTGTCTCCGTTGGCAAGCAGGATATACTCTAACTGGTGTTCATCAAACACCTTGAAAAACTGATATCCGTTCACCACCTGGCTGTCTGCAGGTGACTCCACAAATGCCTGAGCAGGTTCTACATACTTCTCTGCGTCAGGAAATGTAGCAGCCAAAATCTTTCCCTCGACGTCAATAATGCATAAATCAATTCTGGTTATTCCCTTCAATCCATCAATTGTGTTCTGAAGTATCTGATTCGAAATCATAAGCTATGCTCCTTCTCTGGTCGATTCTGTTCAACTTTCACAAAAAAAATCGTACTTTTCTCCCTCAATAAAAATACCTAGTTTACATTTTAATGCAAAACTGCAAAAAAATAAAGAGGAAATACATATTTTTTTATGCATTTCCTCAATTTTGCTGGAAATTTTACCTCTAATTCCCTGTATACAATCTCCACAAAAAATTTCCTATCTCTCTGTTTCATCCTTAGTTCTTATGATATTCCAGAAATCCCTCGCCAAGTACTTCGCGGACATCTGAGACAATGACAAATGCATCCGGATCCACCGATGCCACAATATCTTTCAGTTCTACGATCTGTTTCTTGGAAACAACACAGTAAAGCATGCACTTTTCATCACCGGAATACATTCCTTTTGCATATAGACCGGTTGCTCCACGGTCCAACTCAAGCAGGATCTTTTTTGCCACTTTTTCATACTGGTCTGTAATGATGAACGCCGACTTGGAATATTTAAATCCTTCCATCAGACCATCCGACACTTTCGTTGTGACAAAAATGGCAACAATCGCATACATGGCTGCCCTGATACCGAACAGATATAAACCGGTAAGCACGATCATCGCATCTAATACCTGCATGATCTGAACCACGGAATAATGTCTGATAAAATGCTGGATCAATACTGCCAGAAGTTCCGTTCCACCCGTAGTAGAACGCGCTAATAGGATCAGTCCCATACCGGCTCCGCCGATCACACCACCAAAAATCGCGGCAAGGAAGTAATCCTGCTGTGTCAGGTCGATTGCCGGGATCACATAAATCCACGCAGACAAAAGTACCGTACCCACAACTGTCCGCCAGATAAACCTCTTTCCTTTAAACTTCAGAGCCAGAAAAAACAGTGGCACATTCAGCCCGATATTGGTCAGCCAGAGTGGGATTCCTCCCGGAACAAATCTTTCTGTCACTGCCTTGATCACAATCGCAAGTCCTGTAAAACCTCCTGTGACAAGACCGATCGGATCATACAGACACTGGATGGCTGCCGCTAACAGTCCCGTCCCCACGATCATCATCAGATAATCTATCACTATGGAACGTTTATTGATTAATTTCTGCATTTCTACTACAATTCCTCTTCTTTTTCATCATACTTATTCATACTGTTGACCAACTTGCCACGATGTATGATGCTTTTCAGGCGGGCAAGTATGCCGTGCTTTTTCTTATGTACCGGTATTCCTCCGATTCCATACCAGATATTTGCATTCATTTTATCCCGGTGTTCAAATAAGAACTGCTCCTGCATCGGAGATGGCAGAACAGATATGATCACATCCGGTGTAGTCGCATTCATATCATTGATCACTGCTTCCAGATCCCCCACACAGGTCTCCACTGCATATTCCCCTGCAAAGATCAGTTTTGGATAATCTTCTGTCAGTTCTGCTTTTAAAGAATCAATTTTCTTCTGCGTGTCACCCAGCAAAAAAACACTTTTTTTATTGCGCTCTATCCGTTTAAAAAATTCAAAATAAAAATCGTTTTCTTCTGTTTCCCTGATCCGCTGCATGGATTCAAGCCCCGCTGCCTGGATGATCTCTTTCTCTCCAATGATTGCAAGATCCAGGGAACTCATAACTTCCTTTAATACCGGGTCGGTCTCCGAATCGATCAGCATCTGTAATGATATGCTCTCGATCGTGTTAAGGACATGATCGCTCAGATAGCGTTCCACACACATGATCGCTTCCCGCACTGTGTAGTTGTCCAACTGAACTCCCAGTATATCAACTTTCTTTATCATTCAACACTCCTGGTTATTTTTCTCAACTCAAGAAAATTTATGCATGTAGTATAGCAAACCTCTTTTCATTTTTCAAGTTGTGTTCTAAAACGCAATAGATTGAGGAACTTTTTTAGTTGCTGTTCACTCAGCAGTAACCTTTTTACGTTATCTGACAATTTGTACTATTTTTTTCATTTATCTCATTACAATAATTGCAAGCTTTTTTCATTTTTATTGTGAACTTTATCACATATGTACAAAACGTATATTCGATTTTTTTACTATGTAAACCACTTTTTTAACATAAAAAAATGTGGATAACGTGGATAACTTCGTGTATAACTTTATTTTTTGGCATTTTTCGACCTTTTTCACGTGGAAAACTTTCTCATAACTTTACCTCTTTTGGGGATTATTTCCAGACCACTTTATTTTTTTGTGCACTTTTCATAAATGATATTTTTCAATTTTCTGTCTGTAAAAAAGTACCGCATTACTTTCTGACTTTTTACCCGCAAAAAAAGAACTGCCATCATTTGCGATGACAGTTCCGATAATATCTTTTTTTAGAAAATTCTTCTTACAGAAAGTACATTACGATATGTAGCTGTTGAATACTTAATACCACTGGATGGTGTACTTGCATGAACAATTGTGTTATTACCTACATAAATTCCAACATGTCCACTGTAACATACAATATCTCCCGGCTGTGCCTCAGATAAGTTTACTTCATATCCGGCACTTCTCTGTCCACTGGAAGAATGTGGAAGACTGATACCAAATGCAGCATATACAGACATTACAAATCCGGAACAGTCTGTACCGTTCGTCAGACTGGAACCACCATAAACATATGGGTTACCAATAAACTGGCTTGCATAGCTTGCAACTGCCTGACCATTGGATCCACTCGGTGCCGCATAAGAAGCTGATGAACCGCCGGAACTGCTTGTACCGTCCGAAGATGACGAGCTCTTGGAAGATTTCTGTTTTGCCTTCGCTGCTGCAGCGGCTGCCGCCTGACGCTCTGCCTCTTCCTTGGCAAGTCTTGCTTCCTCTTCCGCTTTGGATTCAGCGGTTACAAAATCAGTCCAGAGATTTACATAATCTGTGGATACATAGCCATCGCCTTCCTCTGTTGTAACAATGACCCATCCGCTATCCTTCATAGAATCATCAACAACAACGAAATCGTCTCCCTCGCCAAGCATTGTTAAAATACCTGCCTCTGTAGAAGGCTCCATTCTTACGTATAAAGTTGTAGTTGTTACAGTTGCATATCTGGTACTTACCTTCTTTGCAAGTTCCTCATCCCCTGTTACAACATACTCGCATTTGACATATCCGGTAACACTTCCGGATGTGATCTTATACCAGCCATCTTCTGTTGTCTCTAAAACAGTGGCTGCAGAATTGTTATATAACTTACCCAACACTTCACTGTCTGTGTTCGGTTCTGATCTGACATTCACATAATTATCTACCTGTGCGATTGCAATGTCTGCGTACTCAGATGCAACCACCGGAACATCATTCTCACTGACCTGCTCCTCTGCCTGAGCCGCTGCCTCTGCAACTGCCTTGTCACTCTCGATCAGACACTGGGAAAGCATTTTGGAAAATCCTGCTGCCGGAGAACCATTTGAAGAAAGTCCGGTTGCGATCACTGCAGACACACCACCGGTCTGTGCACCATAAGTTCCGACTCCTGTTCCACTAATTACAATAGCACCTGCCAGCAAACAGCTTGCTATTCTCTTCATTCTATAATTCATCTTGTATATTGCCTCCAAGAACTATTTGTTACGAATTTGTTACATTTATTACATGGTTATTATAACAAAGTGTCCTAGCACTGTCAACAGCAAGACTTTGTCAGATTTTACCAAATATAGCATGAATATTTTATGTATTTTTATTTCCATAAAAAAACAGTTCCAAAGTATCGCTCACATGGAGTTCTCTGGAACTGCTTTTCCTATTTGATTGCGATTGCTTCGATTTCAAGCATAACATCCTTCGGAAGACGTGCAACTTCCACACAGCTTCTGGATGGGAAATCTGTTGTAAAGAAAGTCTTATACACATCGTTGATGGCGCTGAAATCATTCATCTCTTTGATGAATACCGTTGTCTTAACTACATTGTCCATATTAGTTCCGGCTGCTTTCAGCAAATTAGAAAGATTGGTAAGTGCCTGTTTCGCCTGAGCCACAGACCCCTCCGGAATCTCTCCTGTCTCCGGTACAACCGGGATAATGCCTGATGTATAAACCATACCATTTACTTCGATTGCCTGTGAATATGGTCCGATTGCTGCTGGTGCTTTTTCTGTACTGATTACTTTTTTCATGTTGTTAGTCCACCTTTCTGATACTTCTTTCAGTTATTTCCACACGATGTTCCTTATATAAACGTCCCACCGCACGTTTGAAAGCATTTTTACTGAGTCCGGTCTCTCTCTTAATGACTTCCGGGGATGCTTTATCTCCAAATGGAAGCACTCCGGCAAATTCCTCAATAACCTGCATCACCTTCTCAGCATCCTCATCCATCTGCAGGTATGCCTTGTCACGCAATGACACATCCAGTTTTCCATCCGGCTTTACTTTTGTCACTTTTGCCTCGATCACATCTCCGATACGAAGCCTGCTTGTATCTTCATGTCGTGGAATCATAGCGGAATATTTATCATCCACTGCAACAAAGGTTCCGAAATTATCACTGAACTCATAAACTCTTCCCTCTACATGGTCTCCCTCTTTGTATGGGGAATCTGTGGAAAGCAGATCGTAAAGCTTTTTCATACTCGCACAGAGTCTGCTGCTCTTATCAATATAAAGTGTTACCAAAACCTCATCTTCCGGCTGGACTTTCATTGTCATCTCTTTATAAGGAAGAAACAGGTCTTTTTCGAGTCCCCAGTCAAGGAATGCACCGATTTTTCCAACCTGTGCCACACGCAAAACAGCAAGCCCTCCAAGAGTGATCTTTGGCTGATTTGTCGTTGCGATCATCCGGTCTTTGGAATCCTTGTATAAAAACACTTCAAGTTGATCCCCGGTCTTTGCATTCTCCGGAACCTGTTTTGCCGGAAGAAGCACACGTTTCTCCATATCCTGCTCTTCCGCGAGATAAACTCCAAACTCCACTTTCTTTACAATTGTAAGTTTCTGATACTGTCCTAATTTTAACATTTTATTTTCCTCTAAACTGCATAATGGCATATGGCACTTTCTGCTCATCTGCCAACACAATGGTTACTCCGTTCTGCTGCTCATAAACCTCCGGGTATAACATGTTCCCGATGACTGCAGCCTTTTTGTATTCCACCCGGATACTCTCTGTCTTAAAATCCTCCGGCAGATATTCCTCTGCCACAAGAATATATTTTCCATTATTCATATGATGATTGGTGTCAATATGAAAACGCTGTACCAAAACCGGCTCTCTCTCCACCGGAGTGCCCTCTATCCTGATCTTACGATCTGCCCATTCATATTGTATCGCCTCATCCATCACCGGGATATAAGCATCCTGCACTTCTTTTGCGATCCGCACCGGACGCATCGTGGCAGTATCCATGTAAACCCAGACGGAATTGGCAAATGCACAGATCTCTCCCGCTTCATCCTTTATTGTAAAGTTACGATAACCGTAAAATCCCTTGAAGCTATATGGCCAGGTGCTCACCGTAATATGCTCCGCAAGCTTTGGATAGCGGTTCATTACGATCTCCCAGGACGATAACACCCACGCTGCATGATGCTGTTCTAAATACTCCACACCGATATTCATATCTTCTGACTGAAATGTGCAGCAATTCTGCAGATAATCGATCAATGCCGGCAGCGTAAGCTGTCTTTCACTGTTCACTTCACTATATCTTACCCTGCTTTTAAAATCATACATATCCTGTTCTCCTGATCAAAATAAGAAATTATCTTCTCCAACGAACTATGCTGCCACCCGGAAGTTTTTGCATGATTGGAAAATGTCAATTTTCCATGATGGAACGAAGTTTCCTATTACACAAAAATAGCACCACTTCCGTGGTGCTTTCTAGCAGGGCTACAAGGATTCGAACCTTGAAATGACGGAGTCAGAGTCCGTTGCCTTACCGTTTGGCGATAGCCCTAAGTTTTGTTGTTTTCGACTTTTGCGCCGTCAACAATAGCTATTATATACACCCTTAATAAAAATGTCAAGCATTTTTTTCAAAGATTTTTAGATTTTTTTCAACCATTGCATATAATACTTCGTCACCCCAGGAAATATCAGCATTTCCGCTGGTTGCCTCGGTCACTTCTTTTTCAAAAGACTGCTCTTTTTCCTTTGGAACCATGAGGATCAGTTCCACTTTCTCTGTATAAACGGTATCAATCGTTGTCAGTTCATCTTTTGCGATCAGATACTGTAATTTTCCAAGTCCATTGTAATCTGTTCCAATTGTCAGTTTTCTTCCAATCTGTTTATCAATGATCACACTATTTTCCAATCCGGTCTGCGTCGCTTTCTGATAAGCACGGACAAGACCACCCGTTCCCAGCAGCGTCCCGCCAAAATAACGGGTCACTACAACGCACACATTATGTATCTCTTCCTTTAATAATACGTCCAGCATTGGTCTTCCTGCTGTCTGTGCCGGTTCTCCGTCATCCGAGCAACGGCTGATCTCCTGTCTGTCCCCGATCACAAATGCAGAACAATTATGTCTGGCATCCCAATATTTCTTTTTCATTTCATTAATAAAAGCAACCGCTTCCTCTTCGCTGCTTACCGGACGCACTGTCGCAATAAACCTGGATTTTTTCTCAACAATTTCGCCCTCGCCACCGGCATATACTGTTTTCATCTCTTATGGCTCCTGATTTGTTTCTTCGTAATGATTCCGTACTTTATCATTACGATTCTTCTATAATAATGTATACTTTGCTGTTTTCTGTATCAAAATACTATCATGAAATAAATATAAAATGCAATACGCAATGGAATCAATATTTTCACTTTTTTCTTTATTATGACACATTTATTTGATATAATACATAGACGGTGGTTTTTTAACATTTGATCAAAAAGGAGACTTATTATATGAATTATGGAAAGAAAGGTTCGAAGAAACGCCAGGCCGAACTGACTTCCAAGGGCATTATGTACGGCAAAAAAATGCGTGTTATTTTTTGCAAGGTATTGCTCGTATGTTGTTTTGCAGTTGCAATTATAGGCGGAAGCCTTGGATTTGGCGTCTATAAAGGCATTCTGGATTCTGCGCCATCCATCGATGACATCGATGCAACACCTACCGGTTATCTTACAACCGTATTAGATAATCAGGGCAATGAGATTGCAACCCTGGTAGCTTCCGGTTCGAACCGTAAAAATGTAACAATCGATGAGATACCGATCAATCTGCAACACGCCTTTGTTGCAATCGAAGATTCCCGTTTTTACGAACACAACGGTATCGACCTTACCGGTATCATCCGTGCCGGCGTTACCGGCATCGCTTCCGGCGGTAATTTTTCCCAGGGTGCCAGTACGATCACACAGCAGCTTTTGAAGAACACTGTGTTTACCGAGTGGACGAGTGAGACATCCTTCATCGACAAACTGGAGCGCAAGATCCAGGAACAGTATCTTGCCGTACAGCTTGAGAAAAAAGTAAGCAAAAACTGGATCATGGAAAATTATCTGAACGCGATCAACCTTGGTCAAAATACGCTTGGTGTGGCTGTTGCTTCTGAACGATATTTTGGAAAAGATGTCTCGGAACTGACGCTCTCCGAATGTGCCGTTTTAGCAGCCATCACACAGAATCCATCCAAGTTTAATCCGATCACCAACCCGGAGAAAAATGCGGAACGCCGCATGAAAGTACTAAACAATATGCTGGATCAGGGATTTATCAGCCAGAATGAATATGACGAAGCTGTGGCAGATAATGTTTATGACAGAATCCAGTTAGTCAACGTAGAATTGCAGGATAACGGCATCAATTCCTACTTTATTGATGAATTAACCGATCAAGTCATCCGCGACCTTGTGGAACAGAAGGGTTATACTGAGACACAGGCATACAAGACACTCTACCAGAGCGGTCTTACCATTTACTCTACACAGGATATGGATATTCAGAATATTGCCGATGAGGAAGTAAACAACCAGGACAACTATACATCCAGTCCAAAAGTTTCTTTCTCCTACCGTGTTTCCATCCGTTCGACCGATGGTTCTGTAAAGAACTACAGTGAGCAGACGATGCTTTCTTATTATAAGAATAAGGACAATCCAAACTTCAAGAGTACGAATTATTCCATCAACTTCGCCTCTGAGGAAGATGCAGATGCCGCTATTGAGCAATACAAAGCAGATATTATGCAGGAAGGTGATGAGATCGTAGATGGAAGCGAAACTGTTATCTATACTTTACAGCCACAAGCTTCCTTGACAGTCATTGACCAGTCAACCGGCGAAGTAAAAGCAATCGTTGGCGGCCGTGGTGATAAGACAGCAAGCAAAACACTGAACCGTGCAACTGATACAACCAGACAGCCCGGCTCTACCTTTAAAATCCTTGCTTCTTACTCTGCTGCACTCGATGCCGGCGGTCTTACCCTTGCCTCCGTGCAGGATGATGCCCCTTATACCTATGCCGGAGCTAATGGCAAATCTGTCAGCAATTACGACAAGCGTTATCGTGGTTTTACCACTTTAAGAGAAGCGATTACAGATTCCATCAATATTGTAACTGTAAAAACGCTTGCACAGGTTGGTGTTTCCCTTGGCTGGCAGTATGTACAGGAATATGGCTTCACAACCGTTGATTCCCGTGATATGAATGAAGCCCTTGCACTCGGTGGTATCACGCAGGGTGTATCAAACCTTGAACTTACCGCTGCATATGCTGCAATCGCAAATCAGGGAACTTATATCAAACCAAAGTTCTATACAAAGATTTTAGACCACGATGGTAATGTTTTAATTGATAATACAACACCGGAATCTCATACAGTTATCAAAGATACTACCGCATGGCTCTTAACAAGTGCCATGGAAGATGTTATGACTTCCGGTACCGGTACTTCCGCTTACTTTGGCAGTTCCATGGCTCAGGCGGGAAAATCCGGTACAACGACCAGCAGCCGAGATGCTTTATTTGCAGGTTACACACCTTATTATACCTGTGCTGTCTGGGGTGGCTACGATGATAATGCCATGCAGAAAGGTTCCGATACAAACTATCCAAAACGTATCTGGAAAGCTGTTATGAAACGGATACACGAAAATCTTGCTTACAAAGATTTCACAAAACCAAGTGGAATTGTTGCGGTCGCTGTATGTAAAGAATCCGGGAAACTTCCGATTGAAGGTGTCTGTGATCACGATCCCCGTGGAAACTGCGTTATTACAGAATATTTTGCACAGGGTACAGAACCAACCGAATACTGCGATCATCATACTGTAGCCAATATCTGTACCGCATCTAATATGTTAGCCGGCAGTTATTGCCCTGCTGAAACCGTTACCACGGGTGTATATGTCATCGGCGGTTCTGAGACAACCGAAGATGCACCTTACCTGTTAACAGATGCATTCTTAAGTCAGACATGTACCGTACACAATGAGTTTAACTCCACATACACCGGAACAAACTCCTTCCCCGGATCAACCGGTGTCAACCCGATTGGTGCTGATCCGGCAGGTGATGCTGCTACGCCTGATGCCAGCACTACCACAACGGATCCAAATACGACAACCGATCCAGCTGCCACAACGGATCAGAGTGTTGATGGTCAGTAAAATATTTAAACATAAAAAATGCTAACCCACGGGTTAGCATTTTTTATCATGCATTTGTCACTAAACTTTCACTTCATGAGCACTTCTGCCTCATTCTGTGCCCTGGCTATATTATGAGTATTTGGATTCTCACACATTGCTTTTAACAGCTTTTTTTCCTTCGCAAAATACTGATTGCGCTGTTCTACGTTCCAGGCTGTCCCATATCTTTCCATGGTAAATCCAAGCAGCCGGTCTGCAAAAATCTCAAAATCTTTCCAACTTCCATTCTGGTTCTCTATGATTTTCTCGATCTCTGCAATTGCTTTCCGATTGTCCTCTAACTGTTTCAGACGCTCCTGTCTGCTGTCCCTGTCATGTTTTTTCAAGTCATAAAGTTCATAGGCTTCCTCCAGTGCCTGCATAAATTCCTGCCTGAAATTTACCGGCCGTAGAAATACACGGAACACATCCCGTTTATTCAAATAGAATCCTAACTGCACTGCACTGATCGAATTTGTATATAACATACAGATTGTATTCGGGAACACCTGGTTTACATAAGAAATAATCTTGTCTCCATTATATCCATCCAGATTTAAATCTGTGACAAGTATCTGATATTCTTTCTGTTTTAACAACTCCATTGCATCTGTCCCATTTTGTGCAATCTCTGTCTCAATCTGTTTTTCTTCTAAGATGCCCTGAAATTCATCTATAATCTCCGGATATCTGCTGATAAATAAAAGATTTCGCTTCATTTTTTTCCTTCTTATTTTCTATCACATTCAGCCATATCATTTGTAATCTGATATAGCACTTTTATTATAACTTTTTGTTTTCAAAAAATCCACCATAAAACTTTTGTCTCTTACATGATCTTATTCGCACATATGGATTCAAAAGATCTGTATTTTATCATTTTTCTATACAAAAAGAACGGCTGCTGCCGTTCTTTTTGTGTTGATGTATATACTACTAAGGGGATTAGATTCCACGAACCTAACCGAATTAGATTCGTGCGAATTAATGAAGTTCTCTTGGAACAAAATCAGGATATCCGGATTCAAGACCATGTTCTGTAGAGTCAAGTCCTTCTACTTCTTCCTGAGCAGATACTCTGAGTCCAATTGTTTTCTTAAGTACTGTAAATACAATTGTCATTGTAACGATTGTCCAGCCTGCGATACATACGATACCAAGTAACTGGATTAACAAATGATGTACACCACCGCCATAGAATAAACCATCTTTGTAATCAAAAAGTCCTACAGCGATCGTTCCCCAGATACCATTGCAGCCATGTACTGCTACGGCACCAACCGGATCATCTACTTTTAATTTATCTTCAATAAAGTATACTGCTACGCAGACCAGAACACCTGCAACTGCACCGATGATGAACGAACCAATTGCATCTACATTCGCACATCCTGCTGTGACTGCCACAAGACCTGCAAGAGATCCGTTTAAGGACATGGAAACATCCGGTTTTCCATTTCTGATCCATGTATAAAGCATTGCACTTACTGTTGCGACTGCCGGAGCAATTGTTGTTGTTGCAAAAATCTGTGATAACTGCATCGTGTCTGTTGCTGCTGCGCCGTTAAATCCGTACCAGCCAAACCAGAGAATGAATACACCAAGAGCACCGATTAAAATATTGTGTCCAAGAATTGGTCTTGCTTTTCCGTTTTTATCATATTTACCGATACGAGGTCCAAGCATTGCTGCTCCAATGAAGGCTGTAATTCCACCTACCATATGGATGCATGCTGATCCTGCAAAATCTGTAAATCCCATATCTGTAAGCCACGGTGTTGCACCCCAAACCCAGTGAGCCTCGACCGGATAAACTACTAAACTGATAATAAAACTATAAATACAATAGGTAATGAATTTTGTACGCTCTGCCATTGCACCTGAAACAATTGTTGCTGCTGTTGCACAGAATACTAAGTTAAATACGAAAGCTGACCAGTCTGTCTCGCCAAAGCCTGTAAAAGGATTCAGCCCCCATCCTACAAAACCACCTTCGCCACAGAGCAGGTTATAACCTAATAAATAGAAAGCAACTGTACCAATACAGAAATCCATTAAGTTTTTCATCGTAATGTTGCCGACATTTTTTGCTCTTGTAAAGCCTGCTTCTACCATTGCAAATCCACATTGCATAAAAAATACTAACGCTGCACCCATCAGGTACCATACACTCATATCCATAATAAGCCTCCTTGTTTTGCGATATAAAAAAGGAGATAATTCAGGTGAGACTACACCCTTTATTATCCCCTTTGATAATCGTTTTTTCCTGATTCAATTTTTTCATAACAAAAAACTAATTCTATTTTAGGACTCCTCTTTCCGTCCATAGAATCTTACAATGCATCTGTACCATGTTCGCCGGTACGGATACGAACTGCATCTTCTACATCATATACGAAAATCTTACCATCACCAAAATGTCCGGTATTAATTTCCTTTACGATCTTATCGATCAGAGTTGGTGCAACTTCATCTGTTACGACCGTCTCCACTTTAACCTTAGGAAGAAGATTTACAGCATACTCAGAACCACGGTAATTTTTAATGATACCTTTCTGATTACCATAACCCATGCTGTTTACGATATTCATACCGTTTACTTCACAGGAATCTAAAACTTCTTTTAAGTCTTCAAGTTTCTCCGGTTTAATAATAATCTCTAACTTCTTCATAACAATCCTCCTTGTTTTCTATTCTTTATTTGTTCACAATTTGTTTAAAAACCTTTCATGATGTGAACATGAATTTTTCACTTCTTCTGCATATAATAAAAGCATAAAAACAAAAGACAGTTTCAAAGTTTTGATTACTTTTTATATAAACTTTTTCATAATCTGCCAGGTGGAGAACCACCTGGCATCCTCCCTTTTATGGGAGTTTTTTATGTATACCGTTCTGTTATTATACTTCAAAGATCAGATCTCCGTAAGAAGGCATTGGCCACATGGACTTATCTACCAACATTTCCAATTTATCAACCGGTGCACGTAGCTCATCCATAGCTGCTTTTACTTCATCATGATAATAAACTGCCTGTGCTCTTCCCTCTTCCATTGCACCACCTTTTGCAGTGACTTCTTCCAGTTTGGAAAGTGCTGATTTTGCATCTGCAAGCAGATCAGATACCTCTGTCAGAATCTCTGTCTGAACACTCACATCAGCGCCGCATGCTGCCTTCACTGCCGTGATGGACTCTGCAAGAACCGTTGTGTATTTGATCACTGCCGGAATGATCTGTTTGGTTGCGATATCGATCATTGCCTTTGCCTCGATATTGATCTCTTTTGCGTAAGTCTCATATTCGATCTCAACACGGGAATCAAGTTCTGCTTTTGTAAATACACCAAATTTTTCAAATAATGTAACTGCCTTGTCAGTATTCAATGCAGGGATTGCATCTACCATGGATTTGATGTTTGGAAGTCCACGTCTCTCTGCCTCTTTTACCCATGCCTCAGAATAACCATTTCCATTGAATACAATTCTCTGGTGCTCGGTTGCATATTTTTTGATCAGATCATGTACTGCCATATCGAAATCATCTGCTTTTTCCAGTTCATCACAGGCTTCTGCAAATGCTTCTGCAACGATTGTATTTAATACAACGTTTGGCTGTGCGATGGAATCCTGAGAACCTACCATACGGAACTCGAACTTGTTTCCGGTAAATGCAAATGGTGACGTTCTGTTCCGGTCTGTTGCATCTTTCATGAAATCAGGTAATGTTTTAACACCTGTCTCTAACATTTTTCCTGAAATACTATGTGTGGCTTCACCAGTGCTGATCAGCTGTGACAACACATCCTCTAACTGCTCGCCCAGGAACACGGAAAGGATTGCCGGCGGTGCCTCATTTGCTCCTAATCTGTGATCATTTCCGACATCTGCTGCGGATTCTCTTAACAGATCTGCATGTGTATCCACTGCCTTTAAGATACAGGTTAAAACTAATAGGAACTGAATATTCTCATGTGGCGTTTTGCCCGGATCCAACAGGTTAATTCCATCATCTGTTGTGATCGACCAGTTGTTGTGTTTACCGGAACCGTTAACTCCTGCAAATGGTTTCTCGTGAAGTAAGCACTGTAAGCCATGACGGTAAGCAACTTTTTTCAATGTCTCCATGACTAACTGGTTGTGATCCACTGCAATGTTTGCTTCTGCATAAATTGGAGCTAACTCATGCTGTGCAGGTGCGACCTCATTATGCTGTGTCTTTGCAGATACACCAAGTTTCCAGAGTTCTTTGTTGACATCCTTCATGTAAGCTGCGATACGCTCACGGATGCTTCCGAAGTAATGATCATCCATCTCCTGGCCTTTTGGAGGCATCGCTCCGAATAAGGTACGGCCTGTGAAAATCAAATCTTTTCTCTGTAAATATTTTTCTCTGTCAACAATGAAATATTCCTGTTCCGGTCCAACGGAAGGGGTTACTTTTTTCGAGGTTGTGTTTCCAAATAACCGGATCAATCGAAGGGACTGCTCATTAATTGCCTCCATAGAACGAAGCAATGGTGTTTTCTGGTCAAGCGCCTCACCTGTGTAGGAACAGAAAGCAGTTGGAATACACAGTGTTGCGCCTGCTGCATCCTGTCTGACGAATGCCGGTGATGTACAATCCCACGCTGTATATCCTCTGGCTTCAAACGTTGCCCTAAGACCACCGGATGGGAAAGATGATGCATCCGGTTCACCTTTGATCAGCTCTTTTCCGGAGAAGCTCATCAATACTTTTCCGTTTGGCATTGGAGCCGTGATAAAAGAATCATGTTTCTCTGCTGTTACACCGGTTAACGGCTGGAACCAGTGTGTATAGTGTGTTGCTCCTTTTTCAATTGCCCATTCTTTCATCTCATGTGCAACGACATCTGCTGTTTCAAGGTCTAATTCTTTTCCTTCCTCCATGACTTCATGAAGTTTTTTGTAAATTTTCTTTGGAAGACGTTCCTGCATGACAGCATCGTTAAATACGTTCTCTCCAAAGATGTCTGCTACATTGAAGTATTCTTTCTCGCTCATCTTTCTACATCCTTTCTTTTCATCCAAATCCCCTGAGATTTGATTCTTGATTTACCAAACATCGCTGCTCACAGACTTGAGAAACAAATGTTTCTCAAGTTTTCGCAGTGCTCCTCAAATGTTCGTGCAAGCACGGCATTTTCATCGCTACTCACGAAAAAAAAGGCGCTCCAACTCTGTTGGAACGCCTTCGTTCATTTTCTCTCGCAATGTTTTGTTGTTGTAACTAAAATAATACAATCAAAATCATTTTTCAAGACTATTTTTTATTTTTTTCATATTTTGTATAAAATTAACATTTATTTCCATGGAAACAATTTATTTTTGTTAAAATTGTATTTTCTATGTAAAATTATACTTCAAACATGAGATCACCATAAGATGGCATTGGCCACATGGATTTATCTACTAACATCTCCAGCTTATCAACCGGTGTTCGCAAAGCTTTCATTGCAGTCATCACCTCATCGCGATAGAATACTGCCTGCTCTCTTCCCTGTGCCATAGCTGCCCCCTGTGCGGTCACTTCCTCCAATTTTGAAAGCGCATTCTTCGTGTCTGCAAGAAGGTCTGATACTTCCATCAGAATCTCTGTCTGCACGCTGATATCTGCACCGCAGGCTGCCTTTACTGCATTGATGGACTCTGCCAGTGTTGTAGTATATCGGATAACAGCCGGAATGATCTGCTTTGTTGCAATATCGATCATTGCCTTTGCCTCAATGTTAATCTCTTTTGCGTAGGTCTCATATTCGATTTCTACACGGGAATCAAGTTCTGCCTTTGTAAATACGCCGAATTTTTCGAATAAAGCAACTGCTTTCTCGGAATTTAATGCAGGAATTGCATCCACCATGGATTTGATATTTGGAAGACCACGTCTCTCGGCCTCAGCAACCCATTCGTCCGAATATCCGTCTCCGTTGAAGACGATTCTCTGATGCTCGGTCGCATATTTTTTGATCAGGTCATGTACTGCCATATCAAAATCATCTGCTTTTTCCAGTTCATCACAAGCCTCTGCAAATGCCTCTGCAACAATTGTATTTAACACAACGTTTGGCTGGGAAACAGAATCCTGGGAACCCACCATACGGAACTCGAATTTATTTCCTGTAAACGCAAATGGAGATGTACGGTTACGGTCTGTCGCATCCTTCATAAAGTCAGGCAGGGATTTTACACCTGTCTCTAATCTCTGTCCGGAGATACTGTGTGTGGCAGCTCCAGTGCTGATGAGCTGTGATAACACGTCCTCTAACTGCTCTCCAAGATAAACGGATAAAATAGCCGGTGGTGCCTCATTTGCGCCAAGTCTGTGGTCATTTCCGACATCTGCTGCCGATTCGCGCAAAAGATCGGCATGGGTATCCACTGCTTTTAAAATACAGGTCAGCACCAAAAGGAACTGAATATTTTCGTGCGGCGTTTTTCCCGGCTCTAACAGGTTAATGCCATCGTCTGTCGTAATGGACCAGTTATCATGCTTACCGGAACCATTCACCCCTGCAAATGGTTTCTCATGCAACAGACACTGTAAACCATGACGATATGCAACCTTTTTCAAAGTCTCCATGATAAGCTGGTTGTGGTCAACTGCGATATTTGCCACTGCATAAATCGGAGCCAGTTCGTGCTGTGCAGGTGCGACCTCATTATGCTGTGTCTTCGAGGACACGCCAAGCTTCCACAGTTCAATATTGACATCTCTCATATAGGATGCGATACGTTCACGGATGCTTCCAAAGTAATGGTCATCCATTTCCTGTCCTTTTGGAGGCATTGCACCAAACAAAGTACGTCCGGTAAAGATCAGGTCTTTTCTCTGTAAATATTTTTCTCTGTCTACAATAAAGTATTCCTGCTCCGGTCCTACCGAAGGAGTTACTCTCTTAGAGGTTGTGTTTCCAAATAAACGGATCAGACGCAGTGCCTGCACGTTGATTGCTTCCATGGAACGAAGCAATGGTGTCTTCTGGTCAAGCGCTTCTCCTGTGTAGGAACAGAATGCAGTCGGAATGCAGAGTGTTGCGCCTGCTGCGTCCTGTCTGACGAATGCCGGGGAAGTACAGTCCCATGCTGTATATCCTCTCGCCTCAAAAGTCGCTCTTAATCCACCGGATGGAAAAGATGATGCATCCGGTTCACCTTTAATTAATTCTTTTCCCGAAAAACTCATCAAAACCTTGCCGTTTTCCATAGGCGCAGTAATGAAAGAATCGTGTTTCTCTGCCGTAACTCCGGTTAACGGCTGGAACCAGTGCGTATAATGTGTTGCACCTTTTTCAATTGCCCACTCCTTCATCTCATGAGCAACGACATCTGCGGTCTCGAGGTCTAATTCTTTTCCTTCCTCCATTACTTCGTGAAGTTTTTTGTAAACTTTCTTTGGTAAACGAGCCTGCATGACAGAATCGTTAAATACATTTTCTCCAAAGATATCTACAACATTAAAGTTCTCTTTCTCCATCATCTTGTTTGATATCCTTTCTCTCATCTAAATCCCCTCAGATTTGATGTTCTTATACTAATATAAGAGAATCTACACATAAATGCAACTAATAAATCGTTTTCTTCACGCAGTTTCTCAATAAAAATATTCCCTACATAATATAGAATGCCGAGATAAACACAAACAGAATAATCGTGACGACAGTATTGACCGAAAGCGTCGTCGAAACATATTCGCTGTCGTCTCCGAGGTCTGCAAACATTGGAATGATAAACGGTGCCGGAAGCGAATATAACACCATCAACGCAACTTCAAGTTCTTTGTCGTATCCGAAAATTCCTGTGACAATTGCACTCACTGCCACTAAAAGTACTGCCATGATTGCCAGACGTGTTACAACTGTAATAAGTACTTTTTTCATCAACTCACGTTTCATATTTAATTCATATCCAACAACAAGAAGTACGATTGCGCTCGTCGGTGCTGCGATCATACTGATGACCGAAGTAACGATTCCGCCGACACTGCTGTTTAAGACAAGTTTTCCAATTCCGGTTGCCCCACAGATAATACCAAGCAGCATGCCCCAGAAACATTTATTGGAAAACATATTGCCCAGGAGATTTCTGGCGGTGACTTTCTTTCCATCCGTCATTTTTAACAGTGCAAGAAATGCCGTGTATGCAAAAACAGTCTGTCCCAGATCAACTGCAGAAGATCGGTTCTTCAAATCATTATCCACAGTTGACACAAGCTGTGAAGT
>OGML01000149.1_pt1 | contig 74855 bp, 65 predicted proteins | sample 1572951 | NCBI WGS metagenome assembly OGML01 (sample SAMEA2581883, study PRJEB24529) | metagenome | biome: Human gut stool | place: China | collected 2011 | reverse complement strand
CAGTTGGTAGAGCAGCTGATTCGTAATCAGCAGGTCGCCGGTTCAAGTCCGGCCAGTAGCTCCAAGGGCAGAGATAATCTCTGCCTTTTATTTTTTCTTTTTCTGAAACGCATTTCAAAATTCAATTCGCAACAAAAAATCTCACTTCGTTACGGAGTGAGATTTTGTTTATTTATTCGATTTGAAATGTTTCAAAATAATATCTAAAATTTCCTGTATGTAGGGCTCTTTTACAACACATTCAAGCTCATCGGCATCTCCGCTTTTATTTAAAATCACATATCTTTCCGTTACAAAATCAGATAAATTTTCAGCTGATATTTTATACGGATGATTTTTAACGCTTTCATAAACAAAATTGACGGATTTTCTTTTGGCAAAATGAATTTCAAGTGAAGAAAAATCAGCAAAATTATCTATAATGTAGGGCAAATTTTCAGAATTCAACGGAAATGAGAGCTCAGGCAATTTGTACGACAAAAAACCTGATGGCTTCATCTGTTTATAATCATAATCCGTCTTAAGATAGTTGGTTGCCTTTAAAATTGTTCCTTCATCAGCCCTTATAAAAACAATCCCGGAAAAACGATTATAAAGTAAAGAGAGAGCTTCGTTCAGAATTTCAGTTATACAAGACTCCGGTGCACATACGGCCGTTCCTATCATTTTTTGGGCGTGTAGCTCATCTATACACCCTTCGGACAAATAAAACGGAGCTATATCGTATAATAGTTTTTTCATATGAACACCTCTTTAAGCTGAAGCTGTTTTACCTGTAACGGTCAAAGCTGCATATTCAAACACATTATTACTTTAATATTTTTATATAGTAGATGATGAAAAGCAGCAAGCCTGTCAGCGAGAAAATCGTTGTACCCCACAAAACAGGAGACGGATTTTGATGTAAAACAAAATACTCAAATAAAAGATTCAGCGGCGGTCCGAGACAAACCAATATCATTAAAATCAATGTCGTTATATTATATTTTTTCATAAAGGCACCTCATTTTAAATAATTATCGCTCGGTTAATACGCAACAGGGCAAAAGTGAGCTTGTGCTGCAAAAAATATTAAGCATTGGACTTTGCTTTTTGTCAAGGGACTCTGTTTGGGTATACAAAAAAGCAAACGTAAATGTCGCGACCGCTTATCGATTCTTACGTCTCGAATTTTAAAATTCGGCGTTTAACAAAAAATCTCGCTCCGTTGGCTGAGTGTTCATAAGGAAGTGTTGGTTTTTTGCATATAAATCCATTGCCGAAAAGCCTTGCTTCCTTTCTCGGCTGACTTCAATATATAAATAATTTTATAAAATCGATACTTATAAAACGAGATTCACTCGGCTGTTTAATGATAATTCTTTTTATTTCGTTTGCGGATAAAGAAATTTCAAGGGCTATGTATCCGCTGTTGTATTCATATTCCGCATTGCTAACACCTTGAATTTCTTCTTCTTTTTTAAATATATAATCGCAAGCGGGATGTCCGCAAGCAGCCATGCGGCAGGGGCTGCGTAGCATACTGCATTGAAGCCGATAAGCGGAGTGAAAATAAGCGCTATTGATATTCTTCCTATCAGCTCGCCGGCACCCGCAACCGCATTTGCATATGTAAAGCCGAGACCCTGCAGAGTGTTCCTTAAAACGAACAGCACCGCGACAAGACTGAAGCACTCCGCTGTGGCGATAAGATATTTATGTGCGGCAAACAAGACGTCTTCATTAGGCTCTGTCATAAACAGCCTGACTATCGGCATACCTGCCGTCAAAAGAGCAACGCTTAAATCGACGGAAAGAAGTATGTTGAGCGTAAATATTTTTTTAACCGATTTAATTATTCGATCGTACTTTCCTGCCCCGTAGTTTTGCCCGACGAAGGTTTGTGTACCGACGCTGAGTCCGCTCAGCGGTATATTTGCAATATTCTCGACCCTTCCTGCGGCGGTAAAGCCTGCAATAGTCGCCGTGCCGAATGAATTTACCGCGCTTTGAAGACACATCGACCCGATAGAGGTAACGGTAAACTGAAGCGAAACGGGTATTCCCAATTTTAACTGTATGAATGCTGTTTTGAGGTCGAGTTTGAGCTCTTTTCTTGAAATGTGTACGCTTGTATTGCGCCTTAAAATGTAATTTCCCGTAAGGACGGCTGCCGTAATGTGAGAAATAAGCGTAGCAAGCGCAGCTCCCTCAACGCTCCAACGAAATACCTTTATGAACAGCATGTCAAGCGCGAAATTTACAAAAATACTTGCCGTAAAATATATGAGCGGTTTTCTGCTCTCACCGACGGCTCTTGAAATTGCGGTAAAATTGTTTGAGAGCATCTGAAACGGTATTGCAAAATAAAGAATGTTTACATACGCCGAGGAAAGACCGAGAATTTCGTCCGGCGTGCCGATGAGCTTCAAAAGAGGAGTGGAAATAATGTGCGCGACAACAACAAGTAACAGGCCGAGCAAGAATGACACCGTAATGCTGCTTCCGGAATATCTGTTGACCCTGTCTTGGTCCTTTGCGCCGTAAGCATGCGCCACCGGTATTGTAAATCCGCTTGTAAGGCCGAGTGCCGCACCGACAATAAACGAGTTTATCGAGGCGACTCCGCCGACTGCGGCAAGAGCGTCCGTGCTTACATATCGCCCGACAAGTATATTGTCGACCAATGTATAGTTATACTGTAAAAGCGATGAAGCCATAATCGGCAGCGAGAATTTAATTATACTTTTTATCGGCTTGCCGGTAAGCATAGAATTTTGTTTTGCCATTTGCCAACTCTTCCAAAGTGTTTTTAAAAATTAAATTCAATTAGAATTTAAATTCAATTAGAATTTGCTTAAATTTTAGCACTTGTGCAGTATTATGTCTATAAAAATATTCTGCCGGGAGAGCTTTAACAACAGCATGATAAAACCAATGGCGGAGCGGCACAATCAAAGACATTACGGCAGCTTTGACTTAACTTGATTTTATATGTCTGTTTCCAAATTCAGGTTGACAAGCGCGCTGTTGTTAATAGAAAACAAGAGGTTTACGATTTCGTTTTCGTCGGCCGCATAGTCGGAGCGTATCCATTGAATGATAATTCCCGTGCTGCCGTTGAGAATATACGAAAAAATATACTGCTCCAACTCCTTTGGAAGCACTATTCGCAGGTTCTCCACAAACTGAATAATGGATTGCTGCATAAACCGAGAGCGAAATTCCGGATCGGTGCTGTCTATCAGCAGCGCGCGAAAGGGCTTATCGTTTTGTCTGATATATTGCAGAAAGGAAAGAATGTATTTGTGCGCGCCTATTTCGTTTTCCGCTCCTATTTTTTTCAAATGCTCCTCGGTTGCGTCTAACAGCTCCGTTTCAATCTCAATAAGCAAATCGTTTGGCTCCTGATAATGAGCGTAAAATGTTGAACGATTCAGCTCGGCTCTGTCGCAAAGTTCTCTCACCGATACTTTGTTGATAGAGCCTTTTTCTTTCAGTAAATCCATCAGTGCGTTTTTGAAAAGCATTTTTGAAAGTCGTGTTCTCTGATTATTTTTCGTATTCATATTACTCCACCATTTTTAATCTGTTGTGTTGTTCTTATAACCGTTATTATATAAACTGATGATTGTTAATGCAACACAGTGTTGCTATAATTGAAGTGTAATTGAAAGATATAAAAATGTCAAGGGGTGAATGAATGAAAGGGCAGGCATATAATCCTTTTTTGCCACTCGATGTGTACATACCCGACGGTGAGCCGCACATCTTCGGCGACAGAATTTATCTGTTCGGAAGTCACGACAAGGAAGGCGGAGACACATTTTGCGAGCTTGATTATGAATTTTTTTCCGCACCGCTTGATGATTTGAATAACTGGAGCAGTAAGGGTATAAATTACAGCGCAAGGCAGGATGCTCTTTATTCTGGAAAACGGCCATATTTATATGCACCCGATGTGGTTCGCGGCAATGACGGCAAATATTATCTGTATTACTGCCTTGCAGGCAACAAGGGTGACGGAGGTTACCACGGGCCTATCAGCGTTGCTGTTTGCGACACACCCGACGGTAAATATGAATATCTCGGTTATGTAAAAAATAAGGATGGTACGCCGTTTAATAAATTTGTTTGCTTTGACCCCGCCGTGATGAATGACAACGGAGCAATCAGGCTCTATTACGGTACCGCAATGCCGCGAGGAATGTATTTACCTAAAGTATGCAGAAAACTTGCCGCGCCCGTATTTGAAAAGATATACGGCAAAAACAAGAAAGAGATTTTGGCGGAGCCCGGCGTTTGGGGTGCAAATATGATTACGCTTTGCGATGATATGCTGACTGTTAAAACAGATGCGGTTCGTATTATTCCCGAAAAGACAAAAGGAACCTCCTTTGAGTGACATGGTTTTTTCGAGGGCTCGTCAATAAAGAAAATAAAAGATACATATTATTTTATATATTCCTCACAAAAAAACCACGAGCTGTGCTACGCCACAAGTAAATATCCCGACAGAGATTTCACTTACGGCGGAACAATTGTTTCAAACGGTGATGTGGGGTTCAAGGGCAGAAAAGAAAAAGACAGGCTTAATGCCACAGGAACGGCACATGGGAGCATTGAAAATATTAACGGACAATGGTATGTGTTTTATCACAGACTTACGCATGGCTCCGATTACAGTAGGCAGGCATGTGCCGAACAGATTCGAATTAAACCTGACGGCAGTATTCATCAAGTAGAAATAAGCTCATGCGGACTGAACGGAGAACCGTTAAAGGCAGAAGGCAAATATCCAAGTGTTATAGCTTGCAATATTACAAACGGAAAAATGCCACATCTGTCAAATCAGAAAAGTAAAAAAATAATACCTATGGTCACACACAAAGGTAATGAAAGATTTATTTCAAATATAGACAGTAAAACAACAATTACCTATAAATGGTTTGATTTTATAAAAGCAGACGGAGAAATCTGTTTTGATATTGATTCAGGTGCACAAGGTGAAATGATTGTTACTGCCGATGATGAAGTTATTGCAAGAGTGCCTATAAATAATTTTGGCAGAACAACAGTCAGTGCAAAATATCATATACAGGATTTAAGAAGAAAATCGTTGTCCTTAAAATTTTCTGGTAAAGGTACTTCTAATCTTTATTCGTTTACATTCAAATAATTCACTCAGGAGGAGTATTCATTATGACAAATAAATTAAATTCGCCACTGTTAAACAGCCGTGTTACAAAAAATGACGTAACGGCAAAAGAAAAATGGCTGGGTTACCTTTTAGGCCCGTCCGGAGCATTGCTTTTAAATGCCGTGCTTGCTACATATTTGAATGTTTATTATACCGATGTTTTGAAACTTACAACTATATGGGGCGGTGCGTTTTTAACCGTATTTCCGATTGTATCTAAGATAATTGACGCAATTACAAATGTAATAATGGGTTATATTATTGACCATACGAAAACTGCACAGGGTAAGGCAAGACCATGGTTGCTGCTTTCAGCGCCGCTTTTGACAATAACGGGAATATTGTTATTTGTGGTACCCTCAGGCAATCAAACAGTCCAGGTTATATGGGTAATGCTGTCTTATAACCTCTTTTATTCCTTCGCATATACAATATTTAATATGAGTCATAATCTTATGGCTCCGCTTTCAACAAGAAACACCGAGCAGAGAGGTTCACTATCCGTATTTAATCAGATTGCAACAATTATGATGAGCGGTATACTTGTTGCGCTTGTCTTCCCAATGCTGATTATGCCGAAATTAGGCGTTGACAAGTCAAAATGGATTGTTACAATGTGCATACTTTCGGCTATTGCATTGCCTCTAACTCTATTAGAATATTACTTTACTAAGGAAAGAGTAACACTTGAAAACGAAGATAATGAGTATGAAGAAAAAATCCCGTATAAAAATCTGTTAAAAGCGATTTTCACAGACAAATATATGGTTTTAATTTTAGTATATTTCCTTATATACACCTGCGGTGCACAGTTTAAGAATTTAGGACTTGTTTATTTTTGCAATTATGTTCTCGGTACATATAATGACGGAAAAACACAGACAATGCTTTCTGTTATCGGCGGTATTCCAATGGGCATCGGTATCTTTGCTGTTTGGCCGCTTGCTAAAAAATTCGGAAAACGCAACCTTACTGCTGCCGGTTTTGTTCTTTATGCTTTAGGCAGTCTTATCTGCTGGATTTGCCCTACAAATATGGTTGTTGTATTAATCGGTCAGTTTATAAAAAATATTGGAGGTCTGCCTTGTTCCTATGTGTTTATGGCACTCTTTGCCGATGTGCTTGACCATATGGAATGGAAATATAATTTCAGAGTAGACGGAATTGCGATGTCCATATATAACATTATTGCAGTTTCGATTGTAGGCGTTGTTACAGGCCTTTTCAATATGCTGCTTGCAAAAAGCGGATATGTAGCACCATCACTTGTAAACGGAGTGACTGTTGCTGCTGAGCAAAGCGAATCAGTTAAAAATGCAATTACTTTCTCATTTGTAGGACTTGAAACCTTTACCGGTATTATACTTGTTGTTCTTCTTATATTCCTCAATGTTGAAAAAGGTATAGAGAAAAAGCAGGCAGAAATCAAGGAAAGAAAAGGTTTAGCGGAAGTCGAGGGCGAAATAAGTGAGTAATAGAAAAAAGCTTGTCAGCATTGTTTTTTCAATCTTAATATTTATAATAGCATGGCTTGCCTTTTGCGGTTATCAGTGGAGTTGGGGACCGTTTGTAAAACTGCACGATTATAAAACCGCCTCGCTTGCGGGAAATGCTGAACAATATGCACTTGATACAATAGAAGTTGAAAGAAATAGTCCTTTAAAGAACAAGAATATTGTTTTTCTCGGCTCATCGGTAACTTACGGTGCTTCATCAATGGGTGTTTCATTTGCAGATTATATAGGTGCAACAAATGATTGCAATATTATTAAGGAAGCCGTTTCAGGTACAACCCTTGTTGATGAGGGGGTTGATTCCTATATATTAAGGCTGAAAAAAATTGATACGCAAAATGCAGATATATTTGTGTGTCAGTTATCTACCAATGATGCAACACAGAAAAAACCATTGGGCGAAATCAACAATTCAGAAAACATCAATGATTTTGATACAAAAACCGTTGCAGGAGCGATTGAATATATAATTGCTTATGCCAAGGATAAATGGGATTGTCCTGTTGTGTTTTATACAAATCCGAAATATGACAGCGGAAATTATCAGGCAATGGTAGATCTGCTTTTGGAAATTCAAAAAAAGTGGAATATTGAAATTATTGATATGTGGAACGATGTTGATTTTAATAATATAACCGATGAACAGAAATCACTTTATATGGCTGATTCCATTCATCCGACACAGGCAGGATATTTGGAGTGGTGGACGCCTGTTTTTGAAAACAAACTAAAAGAGGTAATTAAGAATGAAAGCAATTAATATTAAAACAGAATACCTAAAAAATCCTTTGGGTATTGACATAGAAAACCCAAGAATTATGTGGAATTGTGAGGGCGGTGTAACTCAAACTGCGTATCAAATCATCACAGATGAATGGGACAGCGGAAAGGTTGAGTCAGGCTCTATGCGTGCCGTTGTTCCGGTAAAATTTGAAAAAGGCAAAAGGGTCACTTTCAAAATCAGGCTTTGGGATGAAAACGACAAAGAGGACAAATTCAGTGAAGAAAACTTCTTTGAATACGGAATCAAAAATTGGTCTGCAAAATGGATAACAGGCAACTATGAGGTGGACAAAAAAGGATATGAAAAGGAGAAAAAAATTGAAAAATCGTTTTTCCTTTCCGGCATAAATTTTGTTGCAACCGCAAACAAGCCGGAGGCTGACCGTTTTCCTGTTGATTACTTCAAAAAGGAATTTGGTGCAAAGAAAAATGTAAAATCTGCACGACTTTATGCAACTGCCTGCGGCATTTATTCTGCATACATAAACGGCAAAAAGGTTTCTATGCCTCTTGCACCCGGCATTACAGATTACAGAAAGCGAGTGCAGTATCAAACCTATGATGTTACAGATTTAATCAAGGAAAAGAACATAATCAACATCGACCTGGCAGACGGCTGGTACAGAGGTTCGTGCGGTGCGTGGGGATTAAAGAATCAATACGGCTGCGAAACAAAAATTCTTGCACAGCTTGAAATTCAATATGCAGACGGCACAAAGGACACGGTTGCAACAGACAGCTCATGGCTTTGGTCGAATGACGGTCCTGTACGCTTTGCCGATAATAAGGACGGTGAAATTGTTGATGCAAACAAAAAACCTACATATTCATCAAGGGCAAAAGAAACCTCATACGCAGTTGCTCCGTCAGCTTCAAACAATGTGCCGATTGCAGAAAAAGAAACCTTTAAGGGCGAAATGACAACTGCGCCGAGCGGTAAAAAGCTTATTAACTTTAAGCAGAATATGGCAGGCTATGTTTCGTTCAAAATCAATGCAAAAAAGGGACAGAAAATCACGCTTCGTTTTGGCGAAATGCTTGACGAAAGCGGCGAATTAACACTTAAAAACATTCAATGCAAGAATAAAAAAATAACAACCCCTCTTCAAACAATCGAATACACTTGCAAGGACGGTGTAAACGAATACAAACCGAATTTTGCGATATTTGGTTTTACTTATATGGAAATTGACACGGATATTGAAGTGGCGGCAGATGATTTCACAGCGATTGCGGTTTATTCCGATATGGAGGAAACTGGATTTTTTGAGTCATCAAATGAGTTGCTCAACAAATTTGTCACTGCAACAAAATGGTCAACAAAATCCAACAGTACGGATTTGCCTACCGATTGCCCCACAAGAGAGCGACACGGTTGGACGGGCGACGCACAGATTTTCTTCAACACAGCGGCTTATCTTTTTGACTATGCCACATTCAGCGAAAAATACATTCGTGATGTATACGATTGGCAGCAAAAGGACGGCAAGCTCCCTCAAATCGTGCCATATGGCGGAGTTGATTTCTATATGTCCTGGATGAACGGCTCGGTCGGTTGGTCTGATGTGGGTGTTCTTCTCCCCTATCGTTTTTGGAAAATTTACAACGACGATTGCTTAATCAAAAGGTATTACGTCGGTATGGTGAAATATGCGAAATTTATGATTTCTCGTTGCGGAAAGTGGACACCGCTAAAGCATAACATTCGGCTTTCAAGCAAAAACAGCAAGTATTTCGTAAACTTTGGTCAATCCTATGGCGAATGGGCGGAGCCAAAAGATGTTTTTCCAAATGATTGGAAAAATACCGTTATGCCAAATCCGGAGGAGTCAACCGCTTATACTTCATATATTCTTTCTCTTATGTGCGAAATTGCAAAATATATGGGCGATGAGGCTAATTTACCGTTGTTCAAAGAATATTCCGACGGTTGCAAAAAGGCTTACGGAGAACTGATAACAAAAAAAGATTATTCGCTTGACACAGACAGACAAGCAAAGTTGGTAAGACCGCTTTATATGAATTTGCTTGACGAAAGCAGTACGGAATTTGCAAAGAAAAGACTTGTCAAGGCGCTTGATAATTACGGTTGGCGACTTGGCACAGGCTTTTTGTCAACGCCGTTTATTTTGGATGTACTTGCAGACATCAATATTGATTATGCCTATAAACTGCTTGAAAATGAAGAAATGCCCGGATGGCTCTTTATGACTAAAAAAGGCGCGACAACCATTTGGGAATCATGGGAGGGCACCGAGGCTCAGGGCGGTATCGCCTCTCTCAATCATTATTCAAAGGGTGCTGTTTGTGAATGGCTATTCAGAGCAATGTGCGGAATAACGGTCTACGGCGAAAACCACTTTGTCATTAAACCTTTGCCGGGCGGTCATTTCACCTTTGCAAGCGCAGATTATAAGAGCGTTTTCGGAGAGGTTAAATCAGGCTGGAAAAAGGAAAACGACAAATACACTTATCAAATCACAATTCCCGCGAACTGTACGGCGGATATCATCTTACCGAACGGTGAAAATCATGCCGTAAAAGCAGGGGAATACAGTTTTTGAATTTTAACGGCGAACGGTGTTTGTCCGTTAAAGGAGGATAAATATGAAAGTTTATATGATAGGCGGCACGTGACTGCTCGGCAGTCAGGGTGCGGTATAGTTGATTAAAAGAGACCATGATGTAAGAGCGATTGCGCTTTCTCCGCTTCCGCATGGTGCGGTTTTACCGCCTGAAACGGAAATATTCTATGGCAACTATCTCAAAATGAATGATGTTGAAGTAAAGAAAATGTTTGAGGGTTGTGATGACTTTGTGTTTGCGGCAGGCGTTGACGAAAGAGTTGAAGGGCCCGCGTCGATTTATGACCTTTACAAGAAATACAACATTGACCCGGTAAAGCGTTTGCTTAAAATCGCTAAGGAATGCGGAGTGAAGCATTGCGTCATTCTCGGTTCGTACTTCTCATATTTTGCGAAGGCAAGACCGCAAATGCACCTTACAGAATATCACCCATATATTCGTTCCCGTATCGACCAAGAAAAGGTTGCCATGAGCTTTGCGGATGACAATTTTGATGTTGCTGTGCTTGAGCTTCCGTATATATTCGGCACACAACCGGGCAGAAAGCCTGTTTGGGTTTTCCTTGTGGAGAGCATTCGCAAAATGCCGGGTGTTACAATTGAGGCGAGCCCGAGACTTGTTTTAGAGGGCGGTCATTGGTGCGACGAATGTGAGCGTAAGAGCTGGAATTACGGTCGGCGTGCAAAGGTTGATCCGTTCTTTGCTCAGGTCTGGAAGCCGCTCCACGAGGATGACGAGCTTCGTGAATATCCGAAAGAAGTTAATGAACTCAATATAAAATAAAAAGGGAGATTAAAATGGAAAACAACACTAACAAAACGCAGGTAAAAACCAAGGCGGAAATTTTCGGTAATGTTTTTGTAAAAGCATTGGCTTATCTTCTCGCATTTCTCTTGACCTTTTCGGTTGTTAAATTAGCGCATTTCAACTCTTCTTCTCCGGCAGCGGCGGTCGGTACGCAAAGCGGCAGTGCCGTAAACGGCCAAAGCACCCCGCAGCAGGGAAATAATACGCAGCAGAGCAATAACAATTCTTCCGCTTCCTCAAACGGCGACACAAATGCTCCTGCCGCAGGCGGCAGCGAAAGCAAGAATGCCGGCGCCGAGGGGCAGGCCTCAAAGAGCACGGAGGAAATTGTTAAGCTTTACAATGACTCTGTAAACCGAGTAAAGGGGGAGGCATCAAGTATTACCCGTAATTATAGGCATATGGAGAGCCTTCCCGAATACCTTGAGCTTCCGTCCGCAATTCAGAGCATAGGCTCAGCTGCGATGGACCAGTTTGTCAAGGGAACGGACGAGCCGCAATCGTGGAACTCCCCGGACGATATTAAGACAATCTTTCCCGTAAGCAGAGATGATTACTCCTCGCATTTAACTGCCGATATGGTGAAAAACGCCTCTTGCACCGAGGATAACGGAGCGTATAAGATTTCAATCGAGCTTCAAAACGACGCGATAACCAGTCCGCAAAAAGGTGAGGGATATGCCGGCGTATTCAATACCGTAACCGCTTCAACCTTCTCCGATATAAATATACCTACAGTAACCTTCCAAACGGTTGACGTAAACGGAATAAACGGAGCAATAGAGTGCACCATCGATAAAAACAGCGGCAGAGTAACCGAAATCATATTTAAAAATACTGACGTGTTGCATCTCGGAGTAAAGGTCGCAATATCAAATATGAACGTTCAGTTTGCTCTTGCGGTTGAAGAGAATTATACAATCGCGTATTGATAGGGAGAATCGAAGTTGAAAACGTATTATCTTGCTGTTGACATCGGTGCGTCAAGCGGACGGCATCTACTCTCTCACATTGAAAACGGCAAACTTGTGCTTGAAGAAATTTATCGTTTTGAAAATAATCTTGTGAAAAGCAAGGATGGACTTGTTTGGGATATAGAAAACTTGTTTTCAAATATGCTAAACGGAATTAAGAAATGCAAGGAAATCGGCAAAATCCCTAAAAGTATCGCTATTGATACTTGGGGAGTCGATTATGTTTTGCTTGACGAAAACAAGAATGAAATCAAGCCTTGCTTTTGCTACCGTGACAGCAGGACAAGCGCTGTGATTGATGAGGTTGAAAGTCTTGTCTCACCAACCGAATTGTATGCCAAAACAGGGATTCAAAAGCAGAATTTCAACACGATTTATCAGCTTTATGCAGACAAGAAAAACAACAGACTTAAAAATGCAAAATACTTTTTGATGATGCCCGAATATCTGTCATTTAAACTTACAGGCGTTTGCAAAAACGAATACACCAACGCCACTACAACAGGCTTGGTGAACGCAAATGCAAAGACTTGGGATGCTGATATTATCTATGCCCTTGGCTTGACAGAAGTTCCATTCCTTCCCCTTTCTCTTCCGTCAAGCCATGTGGGCTTTTTGACCGAGGATATACAAAAAGCAGTCGGGTTTAATTGTGCCGTGCTTTTTGCACCGAGCCACGATACGGCAAGTGCGGTGTGTGCCTGCCCTATGAGGGACAATGATTTATACATATCTTCGGGTACTTGGTCGCTTATCGGAACGGAAATCACCGAGCCGATTTTGAGTGATAATGCAAGACAACTCAATTTCACCAACGAGGGCGGAATGGACTACCGTTTTCGTTTTCTAAAAAACTATATGGGTATGTGGCTTTTTCAAAACATCAGGCGAAATCTTAACAAGTCAATGACCTATGACGAGATGATGGAGCTTGCGAAAAGTTCAAACAGCTATAAATATTTTGATGTAAACGACAGCACGCTTGTTGCACCGAAAAATATGATTGATGCAATCGGCAAATTGATTGGTAGCGATGATTTGGGATTGATTCTTAATTCTGCATACCATTCCCTTGCGAAGTCGTATAGCGAAGCCGTGACTGAAATCGAAGCCGTAACAGGCAAACGATTTAATGCAATTCACATTGTAGGCGGCGGCTGTCAGGATAAATATCTTAACGCTCTTACCCGTGATTACACAGGCAAAAGCGTAACGGCAGGACCTATCGAAGCAACGGCAACAGGTAATATTGTATCGCAGATTATGCGTGATAAGAAAATATCACTTGCAGTAGCAAGAGATTTGATTAAAAAATCATTTGACATAAAGGAGATTTGACAATGTCTTATCTTGAAGCAAAAGAAAAATATGCCAAAATCGGTGTTGATACCGACAAAGCGATTGAAACACTTAAAAATGTGCCTATTTCACTTCATTGTTGGCAGGGTGATGATGTTGTAGGCTTTGACCAAAAAGGTGCACTTTCGGGCGGTATTCAAACCACAGGAAATTATCTTGGCAGAGCAAGAACACCCGAAGAACTTATGGCTGATATTGACAAGGTTATTAGCCTTGTACCGGGCAAAATGAAGCTGAATTTGCACGCTTGCTATGCAATTTTTGACGAGGGCGAATTTGCCGACAGAAACGAGCTTGAGCCAAGGCATTTTGCAAAGTGGGTTGAGTTTGCTAAAAAGAGAAATATGGGTATCGACTTTAATCCCACATTCTTTTCACACCCTATGGTAAAGGACAATTTGACCCTTTCTTCACCTGATGAAACAGTCAGAGCCTTTTGGGTTGAGCACGGCAAAAGATGCCTTAAAATCGCAGAGTATTTTGCCAACGAAACAGGCGAGCCTTGCGTTATGAACATTTGGATACCCGACGGCTACAAGGATATTCCTGCCGACAGACTTGCACCAAGAGCGAGATTTAAGAAATCGCTTGATGAAATTTTGTCTGTACCGTATGATAAGAATAAAGTCTATGTTACGCTTGAATCAAAGGTGTTCGGTATCGGACTTGAAAGCTACACGGTCGGATCTGCTGAGTTTTGTATGAATTATGTTGCCAATAACGACATAATTCCTCTTATGGATAACGGTCACTATCACCCGACCGAGCTTGTCAGCGACAAAATTTCATCTATGCTTTTATTCAATGAAAAATTGGCTTTGCACATCACCCGCGGTGTTCGTTGGGACAGCGACCATGTTGTTATTTTTGATGACGAAACAAAGGAGATTGCAAAGGAAATCGTCAGAGCAAACGCACTTGACAGAGTGTTTATCGCAACGGATTATTTTGACGCAAGCATAAACAGAATTTCCGCTTGGATTACAGGTATCAGAAGCGTTGAAAAGGCACTTCTCTATGCACTTTTAGAGCCGAGCGACACAATGAAAGAATTGCAAAGCAATGCGGATTTCACTTCTCTTATGGTTATGCACGAGGAACTGAAAACAATGCCGTTTGGCGATGTGTGGGAAGAATATTTGAAAAAAACAAACACCCCTGCCGATTATCTTGCAGAGGCTAAAAAATATGAAAAAGAAGTATTGGAGAATAGACAATGAAAGACATTTTAACGGCACCGTTTGTTAAGGAAATGTGTGACACAACGGCTAATATGTACCGTCTTGGTTGGGATGAGCGAAACGGCGGAAACATCAGTTATTTGCTTGATGAAAACGAGGTTGCAGAGTATCTCGACCTGAACCATGTAATCAGAACAATTCCTACAGGCTTTGACGCACCCGAACTTATCGGCAAGATTTTTATCGTCACGGGCACGGGCAAGTATTTCAAAAATGTGGAGAAAGACCCCGAAAACAACCTCGGCATTATTCGTATCGCAAAGGACGGTACAACGGCAGAACTTCTTTGGGGTTACAGCGACGGCGGCAAGTTCACATCAGAGCTTCCTGCTCACCTTATGAGTCATATGGCACGCCTCAAGGTTGACCCCGAAAACAGAGTTGTTATGCACTCTCACCCGACAAACACCCTTGCCATGAACTATGTGCATCCGCTTGACGAGAAGAAGCTAACGCACACCCTTTGGGAAATGTGCACCGAGTGCATTGTAGTGTTCCCCGATGGTGTCGGTGTGCTTCCGTGGATGCTTTGCGGAACAAATGAAATCGGCGAAGCAACCGCAGAAAAGATGAAAGAATTTCGCCTTGTTATCTGGGGTATGCACGGCATTTACGGTGCAGGCAAAACCATGGACGAAACCTTTGGCCTTATCGAAACCGTTGAAAAAGCGGCGCAGATTTATATGCTTACCTGTAATATGCCGAGAGTGAACACGATAAAGGACAGCGAAATGCAACAACTCGCCGAATACTTTGGAGTAGATTACAGAAAAGACTTTTTGAATTTGTAAAAAACAAGGTGCAATTCATTCGGAATTGCACCTTTCTTTATTTTTCGCTTTAATGCAGTGCCTTTGTGGGGCAGTTTTTTGTACACTCGTAGCAGAGAATACACTCTGTTCCGTTTTTTCGCTTGCGTGAATCCTTGTTAACCTCAACATCCATTGGGCATACTTTCAGACACTTGCCGCAATGAACGCATTTGCTCTCGTCACAGTGGACGCGCAGAGGCGAAAAATAACTCATGGGCTTCAGAAATACTGTGATAGGGCAGAGATATTTGCAGAATGCGCGGTTATCTTTAAATATAAAGGCAAGCGCAATTCCGGATATATAGTAAAGCGCATTTCCGGCGAGAAACAGCCAAAACATAATTTTCTCAAGATTTGCGACCTTGAACAGAAACAGACCCGACACAAGAGCCAATGATAACGCAAACATCACATAGCGCAGAATTCCGAGCTTTTCTTTTCGCGGCTTCCGTGGCTGCTTATAAGGAAGAAAGTCCAAAACCATAGCCGTCCAACAGGCATAGCCGCACCATCCGCGTCCGAACAGCAGCGGTCCGAAGATTTTGGCTACGGCATAGTGAATGGTTGCTGCTTCAAAAACGCCGAGGAACAGATAGTACCAAAAGCCCTCAATCTGCATATTTTCTCGGGAGATTATGCCGAGATACAGCAGCATATAGCTTCCGACTGCCAGCTGTACAAAATGACGCGCATAGCGTTTCTCGGCGGTAAAAAGTGCCGTCCCCAATGCGAGACAGGTGCCTATGTAGCTGAAATTCAGCAAATAAAACAGATTATCCTTTATTAGCCATAGTGTGATTGCCACCGCTTCGAACAACAAAAACAGTAATGCCGACACAAGGTATCTCGATAAACCCTTGTTATTTCCTTTCTCTTTTTTCTTTTTCATTGTTTTTTCCATCCTTTTTTGTGAATATGAAACAGCTGATTTTATTCGGATTTATACCGATTCTCGTGCCGCTTTTAATGCCTGCGACAATATAACTATATACTGTAATTTTAAAGCTTATGAGCAAAATGTGCAACTGTAATTCTGTTAAAAAACGGTAAAAGCGCCGCAAATTGTGAAAATCGGTAATCGGTCTGAGGAAGCTCGGCCGTTTGGCATCGCCGAATATACCGCAAGCAATATAGACGTATTTATTATCGACTTGTTTAATAAAATAAAATAACGGACGATTTGGCAAAATACGGGACTATACGGCAAGGCAATATAATAATCTTACATACGGCTGCACATACAGAATTTACGGATATTTTTTCGCATTTAGTTGCGAAAACGTTTCCGCTGTGATAAAATTCTTTTGTATTTTACGGGCGAGGCGGCTTTGCGCCTTTGCCTGCTTTAACGGAGTTGAGATTGATGAAAACTGCAGTTGTTACGGGCGGTTCGAGCGGAATAGGACTTTCCTGCTGCCGTAAGTTTCTTGAAAACGGATACAGGGTGTATGAGCTGAGTCGCCGCGAGCCGAAGATTCAAACGGTAGGCGTTAAGCATATTTCGTGCGACGTCACGGATGAGCACTCGGTTTCCGAGGCATTCAAAAAAATATATAATGACAGCGGAAGCATTGATATACTTGTGAATAATGCAGGCTTCGGCATCTCAGGGGCGGTTGAATTCACAGAGCTTGCAGAAGCTAAAAAACAGTTTGACGTCAATTTCTTCGGCTGCTTTATTTGCTCAAAAAACGTAATTAAATATATGAGGCTTCAAGGCGGCGGAAGAATTGTTAATCTCAGCTCTCTCGCAGCTCCGCTTGCCATACCGTTTCAGGCGTTTTATTCGGCGTCAAAGGCGGCTGTAAATTCGCTGACTCTGGCTCTTGCAAACGAGGTGCGACCGTTTAATATAAAGGTTTGCGCCGTAATGCCGGGCGATGTTAAAACGGGTTTTACCGCGGCAAGAGAGAAAAATACCGCCGGTGACGAATTTTACGGCGAGACACTTAAAAGAGCGGTTGCCGGTATGGAGCGCGACGAGCAAAACGGTATGTCACCGGACGATATAGCCGATGCGGTGTATGCTGCGGCAACCAAAGCTCGTCCGAAGCTTTTGTCTACAAAAGGCGCTAAATATCATCTGTTTTTGGCACTTTCAAAGGCATTGCCGGTTTCGCTTGTGAACATCATAGTCGGAAAGCTTTATTCTTAATAATTCGGGGCGTAAAGCAATACTGCTAATTAGCTGCTTTTGCCCCGTTTTCTTGTTATTCAATAAAAACACATTCGGAGGTACTATGCAAAATTTTGTAGAGCTTATTCAAAATGTAAACAGTAAGGTAAACAGCGTCGTTTGGGGGCCTCCGATGCTCATATTGATGCTGCTTACCGGTCTTTATCTCACGTGCGGTACGCGATTTTTTCAAATACGCCGTTTTTGCTACACAATTAAAAATACGGTTGCCGCAATTTTTAAAGACCGCAAGGTAACAAAAACCAAGGACGAAAAAGCCATATCGCAGTTCCAGGCACTTGCAACGGCTCTTGCCGCAACGGTAGGCACGGGCAACATTGTAGGCGTAGCCACCGCGATTTCCTCCGGCGGAGCGGGTGCGGTATTTTGGATGTGGATTTCTGCTTTGCTCGGTATGATGACGAGCTTTTCCGAAAATGCGCTCGGCATATATTTCCGCAGAAAAAACGAAAAAGGCGAGTGGGTGGGCGGCCCTATGTATTATATCGAAAAGGGACTCGGCCAAAAGTGGCTTGCGGTTATATTTTCTGTTTTTTGTCTGTTCGCGTCGTTCGGAATAGGCTCGGTGGCTCAGGTCAACGGAATATCCACGGCACTTAAGGGTTCGTTTAATATACCGGGCGTTGTCACGGGGATAGTCGTTTGCGCCCTTATAGCCGTTATAATTTACGGCGGACTGAAAAGAATAGTCACGGTGACGGAAAAATTTGTGCCTTTTATGGCGGCGTTTTACATAATAGGCGCGCTTATAATAATAATCGTAAACTTCCGCCATATAGGCGACGCTTTCGGCGAGATATTTTCGGGGGCGTTCAGTATGCGCTCCGTCGGAGGAGGCGTTATGGGATACGGTATTTCAAGAGCCATGCGTTTCGGTGTGGCGCGCGGAGTATTTTCTAATGAGGCGGGCCTCGGCTCGTCGGTAATGGTCCATTCCTCCTCTGATGCCAAGGAACCCGTAACACAGGGTATGTGGGGCATATTTCAGGTGTTTTTTGACACCATTGTTATATGCACACTTACGGCACTCGTAATACTGACTACCGGGGCAAATCTGCAAAGCGGACTTGAGGGAGTCAATATAACAATATATGCCTTCGAGAGCGTGCTCGGCAAATGGGGCTCTTATATAGTATCCATAGGTATAGTTATGTTCGCTTTTTCAACCATACTCGGCTGGTCGGTGTACGGCTCGCGCGCCGCAGAATATATAGGCGGAAAAAAGCTGACTGCGGTGTATAAAATAATATTTCTCGCAATGACATTTATAGGTGCCGTGTCGAGCATTCAGCTTGTTTGGGATCTTTCCGATACGTTTAACGGTCTTATGGCTTTGCCGAACCTTATAGGTCTGTTGCTTTTGTCGGGGACGGTGTTTAAAATAACCAAAAACTACGAGCAGAGAGTGATAGGCGGCAAAAAGATAAAGCCGATGCTGTCTTTTTATGACCGTGAGAAATAATTTTCGGTATTCACATTTAACTTCGAATTTGATATAATATACGGGATTTAAAAAGATAAAAGAGGAAATTTATGTCAGGTAAAAAGGACTACATCAGAAATTTTTGCATAATTGCCCATATCGACCACGGCAAGAGTACGCTTGCCGACCGTTTGTTGGAGCTTACGGACTCCGTAGCGAAGCGTGATATGGAGGCGCAGCTTCTTGACAATATGGATATTGAGCGTGAACGCGGTATAACCATTAAGGCACGTGCCGTAAAGCTTGATTACAAGGCTGCCGACGGCAAAAAATATGAACTGAACTTAATAGACACTCCCGGTCATGTTGACTTCAACTATGAGGTGTCGCGTTCCCTTGCGGCATGCGAGGGAGCTGTGCTGATAGTTGACGCGTCACAGGGAATAGAGGCTCAAACTCTTGCAAATACCTACCTTGCGCTTGACCACGACCTTGAAATTGTACCGGTAATAAATAAAATCGACCTTCCCGCCGCAGAGCCGGAGCGCGTTGCTAAAGAAGTGGAGGACGTTATAGGCATACCGTGTATGGATTCGCCGCGAATTTCGGCAAAAACAGGCGAGAATGTCCCCGCTGTGCTCGAGGAAATCGTAAACCTTGTGCCGCCTCCGGATGATAACGATTCAAAGCCGCTCAGAGCGCTTGTATTTGACTCCGTATATGACAGCTATCGCGGTGTAATTGTCTATGTCAGAATAGTTGACGGTGTGGTAAGGCCGGGGCAGACCATGCGTCTTATGGCTACGGGTGCCGAATTTACAATTGTGGAAACGGGATATATGCGCGCCAAGAGCTTGGAACCGACAAAGCAGCTGTCCTCGGGTGAGGTCGGTTATATCACCGCTTCGATTAAAACCGTAGGCGATGCGCGCGTAGGCGATACCGTGACTCTTGCCGAAAATCCGGCTTCGGAGCCGCTTGCAGGATATCGCAAGGTAAATCCGATGGTTTTCTGCGGAATTTATCCGGCGGACGGAGCGGATTATGAGGCTCTTAGGGATGCTCTTGCCAAATTACAGCTGAATGACGCCTCGCTCTCGTTTGAACCCGAGACGTCAAGTGCCCTCGGCTTCGGCTTCAGGTGCGGTTTCTTGGGGCTTTTGCACCTTGAAATCATACAGGAACGCCTTGAGAGAGAGTATGACCTCGACCTCGTAACGACAATACCTTCGGTTGTTTACAAAATACATCTTACCGACGGAAACGTAGTCGAAATAGACAATCCGTGCAACTACCCCGACCCCGCAACAATCGATTTTGCGGAGGAACCCATGGTGGAGGCGCACATCTTTTCTCCGAAGGATTATGTGGGAGCCATAATGGACCTTTGCCAGGACAGACGCGGCGAATATAAAGAAATGACGTATCTTGACGCCGACAGGGTGGACTTAAAATATATACTCCCGCTTAACGAAATAATCTATGACTTCTTTGACGTCTTAAAATCGCGTACGCGCGGCTATGCTTCGTTCGACTATGAGCTTTGCGGCTACCAAAGGTCAAGCCTTGTAAAGCTCGACGTTCTTTTGAACGGCGATATGATAGACGCCCTCTCGTTTATTATTCACTCCGAAAAGGCATATCCGAGAGCGCGCAGAATAGCCGAGAAGCTTAAGGACAATATTCCGCGCCAGATGTTTGAAATCCCCATTCAGATAGCCGTGGGCGGCAAGGTAATAGCGCGCGAAACCGTAAAGGCAATGCGTAAGGACGTGCTCGCTAAATGCTACGGCGGCGATATAACGCGTAAAAAGAAGCTGCTTGAAAAGCAAAAAGAGGGTAAAAAGCGTATGCGTAAGTTCGGTACGGTAGAAGTTCCGCAAGAGGCGTTTATGGCTGTGCTTAAATTAGACGATGAATAATATAGGACTGTATATTCACATTCCGTTTTGCAATTCAAAGTGCCCGTATTGCGATTTTTACTCGTTTCGCGCCGATGACGATACAAAAAACAGATATGTTTCGGCTGTTTTGCGAGAGCTTCGGAACAATTCAAAACAGTTTGGTTGTAAAGCTGATACGCTTTACATTGGCGGCGGAACTCCGTCGGTTTTGGCTCCGGATTATCTTTGTCAAATCATAAACGGCGCAAAATCAACGTTTTTGACCGATGATGCGGAAATAACGGTAGAGTGCAACCCGTTTTCGCTCGGTGACGAATTCTTTGAAAAAGTAAGCGAGTGTAAAGTAAACAGGCTTTCCATAGGCTTGCAGTCGGCAAATGACGGCGAACGTAGGATTTTAGGCAGACGAGCCGGCAAAAGCGAGGTTCAAAGTGTCGTTTCACGGGCAAAAAAAGCGGGAATAAATAATATTTCGCTTGATGTCATGCTCGGCGTGCCGGGTCAAACTAAAGAGAGCCTTAAAAGCACACTTGATTTCTGCATTTCTTCGGGTGTGCCGCATCTCAGCTGCTACATTCTCAAAATAGAGGAGAATACGCCGTTTTTTCGTATGAGAGACAAATTGCCGTTCCCCTCTGACGACGATACGGCCGATATGTACCTTTTTATGTGCGAATACCTCGAAGAACACGGTATTATGCAGTATGAAATATCAAATTTTGCGGTTCCCGGCTTTGAGAGCCGCCACAATCTGAAATATTGGCATGATGAAGAGTATATCGGCATAGGTGCTTCGGCACATTCGTTTTTAGGCGGAAAACGCACATATTATCCGCGTGATATTGAGTATTTCATAAGCGGCAATGAGCGTTTAACTGAGGGCGACGGCGGCGACGAAGAGGAATTTTGTATGCTCGCTTTAAGGCTCCGCGAGGGGCTTACTCAAGAGCGTTTTTACGCCCGTTTTCATCATGAGATACCGCAAAAAATGCTTGAAAGCGCAATGCAATACGAAAAATACGGGCTTTGCAGCTGTGAGAACGGCGGAATTTCTCTGACGCGGCGCGGATTTTTACTCTCCAACTCCGTAATATCCGAAATTATCTTATAGATATAAATATTTCAGGGCTTGTAATTCGCTTTACAAGCCCGTTTTTTTGTACTTTTCGGGCGTTTGTGAAATTAAAACGGCTTTTTGTTACAATGGCGTTTTTTTGTCGCACAGCACGTGATAAAATCAAGAGGCCAAACGGAAGAGTTCTCTGAAAGTGAATTGATTACAGAGAATTTCAGGTGTATAATTTGTACAAAATTACCTAAATCGGCTACAACTATTGTCGAAATGTGTTTGTAATCTAAAATTTTACATATTTTCATTTTAAAATGACAAAAGATTGTCAAACTGCGTTCACAATCTGTTAATATTTGGTTTAAAGACTGTTTAAAATGAGTTTTTAAATTAGCTAAAAACTCTTTACACCAAGTCATTTTTGGTGTAAACTTAAGTATAAATATACGGTGTAATAGTGTACCCATTTGCGCCTTAAAATCGGTAAATAGACGCTTGCTCCGCAAAATGATGGAAAACAAACGTTAAAGTAAACCCGAAGCGGTGCGGATTTATCGTATACTATTATATATAGCGTTTTTAATCAATTTATCGGAGGTTTTTCATTTGGCAGATCTTATATTTCGGCATCTTACCGGAGCCGATGGCGAGGGCGTTTACAAAAACGGCAAAACCGGCTTCTCGGTTTCTTATTTCAAAAAGAAAGAAATAGACTCGCGCTATCCCTCGGGCGGCTATACGGTTGTCGGTCAAATAGGGAAGGGCAAACGCGAAATCGGTGATTTGCAGTCTGACGACGGGCAAACCGAAAAGGTGTATGCCGCAACGAAAATGCCTCATACCGCGGTAGTCGGCTACATAGAGACAGAGGCTGACAAATTCATTGCGATAGTTAAAGACAGGCTCTTGCTTTGGCTTTTGTTTGCGCTTTTGATAGCGGCACTTATAATAGGTCTTATATTCCTTTTAAAGGCCGTTATACCGACAGGCGGCGATGGCACAACCACAACGCCCCCCGCAGGCGTAATCGACCAAAATGCCATATTGGGCGAGGGCGAGATTTCCGTACCCGATAAAACAAAAACAAGGGGCAGGCAGATAAAGGTCTACGGTATTCCCGAGCTTCCCTTGGCGGCAAATACCAAGGAGCAGAGCTTCGTATTCTCAAATCCCGAGGAAAACCCGTGCTTCTTTGTTATAGAAATAGAGCTTTCAGATACAGGCGAGGTTATATATACCTCAAATCTCTTGCCGCCTGGCTATTCAATATCAAAGTTCACGCTGAACCGTGAGCTTGCGGCAGGAACCTATCCGGCAACAATCCATGTTAAGACATACAGCTTTGATAAAGAGCAGCGTAAACTTAACAATATGGATTTAAAAACGACCATCGTGGTTTCATAAGAAACTATATTCAAAATACAGATTTTGAGGAAAGGAGTTGCAGTTTATGCAAAAAAATTCAAAGATTAAAATCGGAAAAAGCATAACTGCTGTGCTGCTTTGCGTAGTGCTTTTGGTAACGTCGATTCCCATGGTTCTCGCGGCCGGCGAGGGCGAATATGACCCGATACCGACCTTTACCGAATCAGATAAAAGGGAAGCGGCTGCAACACTTAATGACGACGGCGGAATTACGGTCAGCTTCCCCGCGGCTAAGGTTAGCGAGCGCAAAACCGGCACAAAAACAATTGACGGGTATATGTTAGAGCTTGTTGATCTCGGAACATATACCGAGGTTCACACAAGCACGGTTTTGCTGCGCAAGATGGTTAGTCCCACCGGTACCGCACCGTACACGGCTGAGATTACGGCAGACGAAATCAAAACAAAGGTGCCTGCGGGTCTGTCTGACGATCACCGTTACAATATTACGATAACGGCGTACGACAGCGACGGCTGGTTCTCGGAGGCTGTTAACGCATACGTTTCGGATGTTCCGACTTATGTATACGATGCGGACGCTTATGCCCCCGTTACAAACAACGTTCTTGCCATGCGTGAAGTCCTTACCTTTGATAAAAAAGGTCAAGCAGATAGCCACGGTTCGTTTTCGGATGACGGAACCGACGAGAGAACCGCCGAAATCAACAATGTACGCAGTACGTCAGGCTCACTTGACTATATGCAGGAGGGTAATCACCTTACAGTCGGAGGCAGAACCGATGGTGTAGGCGTTAAAGACACGGGCAACAGCTACGGCTACGCAATGCGTATCGAGTCCGCCGCAACCACCGACAGCCCTCAGTCCTTTGATACAACATGGAGCCGCCAGACTTGGGACCCGACGGGTGCTTCCGAGATTTGGTACTATCTTGACTTCTCAAAGGTCAGCGTAACGGGGCTTTCATTCCGCCTTCGTTCAAACGAAAAGTGGTTTGCTCAGGACTTTGATAATAGCTATACCGACAAGAATAACGCTTTCAACAGATACGGCGATATGATTTATTCTACTGTCGGTACCACAAAAGCAGGCTATATGGGTGAGGACCCATATTTATACCTGCAGCAAACGGAAGGCAGCTGGAAAAAGGTTATGTTAAAAGACGGTACCGTTGACCTTGACCATTTCAAGGGATATGTCCGCATACCGCTTCAGTTTATGTGCTCCGAAACCGACTCCGTTGTCACGGATTCCAACGAGGATTTCGGTGTAAAAAATCCTGTGTCCGATATGTATGTGTGGAACAACTCGGATAAAACTAAAGCAAATGCCAACAAGTATTATAACGAGAAAATTAAGCTTTCGCAGTCGGTAGTTGTTGACCCTGCCGGTACTTCGATATCCGATGCTCTGCTTATTAGACGCTATTCCTTCAGAATTAACAAGACATCATTGACTGGCGGCACATACTATATCGACGGCGGCACAATGCTCGCTCCGTGCATGACTACGGCGGACGGTGGCAAGACAACAGCCGATTCGCCCAAAAGAGCTTATATCGATAAGACCAAAATCGGTACGGGTGAAGATCCGGTAGTTAATCGTACAAATGCTTTTAAAGCTATCGAGGATATTATGTCCGCCGGCTTTAAGTTTACGGGTTGCTCGTATGACCCGGCTTCTACGAGCCTTGAAACCAACAACGGCAGCGTAGGTAAAAAGATTTTCCTTGATAATGTATTGTTCTACCGTACAGACGGTCAGAAATACAGCGAAAATACCCTTAACGGAGCAGCAAACACAGGCACGCCCGTTAAGACATATTATGACCAGGAAACAGAAATTCCGCGCGCTATTTTCAATGCCTGCCAAAAGTACATTGAAAGTCCGAACTCCTACGATTACCGCGCCGTTAAGTACATCGAGGACTTGATAGCCGGTTATAAAAAATCAATTGAGGAATATAACAAATCCGAAGAAGCCGGAAAATCCGGTATAATCGATGCTTCATTCCTTGAGGAGTCTGCGCTCGATACCAAGGCGGCAGCACTCGGTATGACTGAGGCTTGGGAAAAGTTCAAGACCGCCAAGCAGGCTTGTATAGACGGTAAAACCTACGGCTCTGCTAACTCGGGTGCAGAGGATTTCATTCCGATGATTTCAACGAAGCTTGAGCAGCTTCCCGATTTCAACGAAAATACTCTCGCGGTAAGCGATGAGGATAAAGCCGTTGTTAAGAGCCTTTATGAGGTTTATATCCGCCTTAACTTAAGCCAGCTCGCTATGCTCGGCAGAGCGGAAGAGGAGAAGCTCTTAAAGTACTTCAGCTTCATAGAAGAAGAGCTTGCCGACAACTCTGTTGTAATAGGTCAAGCGCTTACAAACAATAAGGTTATACCGTTCGGCGACTTCAGCTCCTTGGAAAAAGGCACCAGAAGCTGGCAGTTTGAAAACTCAAAATATGCCGGCAAGGTAGGGCAGGATTACTACTATTCTAAGGGATATTTGACATATCAGGTTCCCTTTGCCTCACTTTCGGCGCACTCTCAGGATACCGCAACTCCTACACTTATACCGAGCGGCGCTCTCGGTAGTGACCCGCAGAGAAACGGTATTACAGATTATCGCCAAAACGGTACTTCGGCAATCATTACATCAAATGGCCTTGAGGGCAAAAACGCCGCAACGGTTACCATAAATAACCAGTATGCCGAAGACAGAAAAGGCTGGTATAACTGCATAAGCATTACAAAGGGACTTGTTGACGAAGAACCGAGCAGTAGCGGCGATTACTCCGCGCTGAGAGCCAACAATATGTCGTCTGAGAGTCTCGGCGATTTTGCTAAGTCGTATACCAAAAACGACATAGGCGAAACCGACCGTCTGGCACTTGTATTCTACGCAGACTTCTCTCAGCTTGACACATTCTCAATGGCGTTTAATATCAGCTCCTACTATGAAGGCGCCGCCGAGGACTACACTCTCGACTTCGGCAGCAACAACGCGGCTTCTTACTTCTATCTCATTAACCCCAAGACGGGTGAATGGGCTAAGTGTACTCCCAAGGATGAGAGCAAGAGAAGAATTTACGCTTACACCTCGGAGTACGGCATAGATACGGGAGACGGCGATTACCTGACCCTTTCTCATTACAAGGGCTATGTTATGGTTCCGCTCTTCCAGTTCGCGAGAGGCGTTCAGGGCATTTCGGCAACCTCTAACTATCGTATAGATGAAAAAGCCGAGGCCCTTAACAACATTTTCCGTGTTACAATAGGTATAGCGCCCTTGTCAAATTACAACGATTCGTCCGTAAACGGAAAGAGCGCAACCGCAATGAACGGCAAGAGCTTTACAATAGGCTCTGTCGGCTTTACATACAGACAGGGTACCTCGGCATACGGTGCAGGCGTACAAAACAGAACCGGCGACGTCTCGTTCGACGATTATGCACAGGTTAAGTCTCTTACTTCAATGCAGTTTGAAAACGCGGTAGCGGATGTCGATATTTATAAAGCGAACACTCGTACCGAAAAGATAAACACGGCACTTGCTCTTTATGCGCAGCTTTCGGATTATCAAAAGACAATACCTTCCGTTGCAAGAGCATACAGCGTGCTTCAAAAGTACAAGAGCATCGACGACGGCATCACTTTGCTCGATCAGCCGCAAATTGCGGTTACCGATTTGAAACCTTTGATTGAGGCTATGCCGGCTGCAGCAACCGGCGGCTCCGTAACAGGCAGCAACGCCTTACCTTATCCGGGATTTGTTATCGGCACCGATGCGAGCGGAACAGAGAAGCCGCTTATAGATTACGGCGCATATTCTCTCACCGCGGCTGACGTACAGAACATAATCAATTGGTATGAGCAGTCTTATGAGCGCTATACCGACGAGGCGATTGCGGCGCTCGGTACGGAGAACGTCACAAAAATGGAAAACCTTTATAAGGTTGCAAAACGCTTGAGACTTCTCGAAAATTACCGTGACGGCTACACGAGTGACTCCGGTACCGCTATAACCGGTATTAAAGACCTTAACGCTCTTGTTGCTTCAATGTACGGCGAGACCGGTAAAGCGACCGACCTTACGACCGACTGCAGGCTTATGCCTACCGGTCAGACCGCGGCGCTTGAAAACTACATCGGAAAGTATAACGACCTTGATTATTACGCTAAGTATATCTTAACTGATAAGGCCGACAAATTTGCAAGCGCTCCTCAGTATAAGAATTATGCTAAGTCGGCCGAGGCGGTTAACAAGGTGCTTGCCAATATCAAAACTTACACCGACGACATCACCGGTAAGACGGTTAAGGGCGGCGTTGTTCGACTCGAAGAAAAGTACACGGCTCTTTACAATACCGTTAAGGGTCAAATGGACAATAGCGGTATTCAGGATCTTACCGCAATAACGGAAGCGGTTGAAGAGTACAATTCGTTTAAGGGCTATATAAGGCAGGTTCAAGAGGTTAACGACGGTAACACCGTTAATTCCTCGGACGGCGAAGCTCTCCACGGTATTATAGATACCCTCCGTCTTTTCCCGAACTTTGTTTCGGAGGTAGACAAAGACAGCGTCGCTCTCAATAAGGATGCAACAACGGGAACCGCAGTCTTTACTCTTTCAAATGCCGTTGACTATCCGGACGGAAATTACACACTTCGTGTAACCTCTAAAAACGGAGGCCTTAAGGACGCTACAGGCACCACCCACGATTACAACGTAGCAATGACGGGTGCGATTGAAAAGACTGTAACGGCAGCCGCTCTTAAAACTTCTCCCGAAACCGCGGATGTCGCAAATAACACCGCTTCGGCGGCAGCTCCCAAGGCAATAAACTTCACGTTTACCGCCACGGGCGTTACCGTAACGAGTGAAGATGTTATTACAATAGAGCTTATCGATAAAGCTACCGGCGAGGTTGCTGTTGACAAGACAACAAATGAGCCTGTCAGAAAAACTGTCAATATTCATTTTGCCGCAGACGACTTCTTTGAGGTTACAATTCCTGCGGAAATAGATGTTCCTTGGGGCGAGACGGAAGCTGTTGATGTTTCCTATAAGGTTACGTCTTCACTTGACACGGGCAGTAAGATTGGTGTTTCCGTAGCACGCAGTGCTTCTGTCGCAAATGACACTCTCACCAATGCAGCAACATCGACATACGCTCTTCCGTATACTTCACAGAACTTTACTTCCACAGAATTTACAGGTAAAAATGAGGGAGCGCTTCCCGCTCAAAAACCGTCATTGACGATTTCCGGTTGGACGGACGCTCCGATAGCCGAGTATTCGACTACTCTTACTTATACCGTAGATTACACTAAAGGTTAATTAACAAATTAAATGCTTTATCAAGACCATAAGGAGGTGGTTCTATGAAGAAAACATTATCAGTTTTGCTCTCAGTGCTTTTATTGTCGCTCGTGACTGTTCCGTCTTTCGCGGCTCCGGCTACGCTGAACAAAGAGAACCCCGTAGGCTCCGTAAAGATTTCTACCGGCGAGGGCAAACAGGATGAGTATGAGCTTACAATTCCTGCCGATACCGAAATACCGTGGGAAGCTACTTCTTACGCAATAGGTAAGGTTACGGCAACTAAAATGTGGCTGTCTCCGGGCAAGACCGTTAAGGTGGCTGTTTCGTCGCTCAACGGCTCAAAGCTCGTCAACACTTTGGACAGCTCAAAGACTATCGCCTACACGCTTACAGGCGCAGAGCAAATGGCGTTTTTACCGGGCGATTATATGAAGTCTTACGACCTCTCCGTGAACATCGCAGAGGCTGAATGGCAAAAAGCCGCTTCGGGTGAGCATACAGATGTTCTTACCTTTACGGCAGAATATACCAACGCGTAATAAATGTAAGGAGACAAAATTATGAAAAAGCTTATTTCTATCGCACTCGCAGCGGCCATGCTCGCAGCTGTTTCGGTTCCCGCTTTTGCAGCTAATCCCATAACCAAGGAAACAGAGCAGACCGGCACAACCATAATTAAGACATCCACAAAAACAGGTCCCGATTCGCCTGAGGATGATGCTGTCAGATACACCGTTTCTATTCCGGCAGATACAGAAATTTACTGGGGCACCGAGGAGACAAATCTTGTTTACTCTGTTGAGTCTCACCTCAAGAGAGGCCAGGCTCTCAAGGTTACCGTAGCAGGCACAGGCTCTATGAAGACCGATGCTGCAGCAGGCGAGGTTTACACCCTTCCCTATACTCTTTCGGGTGACAACGCTTTCACGGCAGACAGCCCCGTAGTTTACGGCAACAAGGAAACTCCGGCCGTTGACAAAAATCTCAAGGTTACAATAAGCAGCGAGGACTGGAACAGAGCTGTTGTTGATGTTTACAACGACACCCTTACCTTTACCGCTGAGGTTTAATTATTGAAAGGAGACTAATATAATGAAAAAGCTTATTTCAATCGCACTTGCAGCGGTTATGCTTGCAGCAGCTTCGGTTCCCGCTTTCGCAGCTAACCCCATAACCAAGGAAACTGACAATACCGGTACAGCTATTGTTAAGACCGCCACAAAAACAGGCCCCGATGCTCCCGAAGACGACGCTGTTAAATACACCGTTACAATTCCGGCCGATACCACAATTTACTGGGGCGCAGAGGAAACAGCTCTTGACGGATTTTCTGTTGAGTCTCACCTTAAATACGGCCAGAAGCTTAAAATCGGCGTTGAGGGCTCAAGACTTATGAAGCTTACCGAGGATGCAAACGAGACATTGGCTTACGATTTCTCGGCTGACTCTAACCTCGAATTTATAGCTGACAGCCCCGTTATCAATCCCGCAAAGGCACTTACCCTCAAGGTTAAGGTTGCCGCAGACGATTGGAACAACGCTATCGTCGGCGAGTACAGCGATACTCTTACCTTCACCGTAAGCCTTTGATTTAGAAAGGAGATAACCACAATGAAAAAATTACTTTCAATAGCTCTTGCGGCGGCAATGCTCGCAGCGGTTTCCGTTCCGTCATTTGCAGTTGATAAGACGCTTACAAGCGACCATACCTCCGATACGGCTAAGGTTATTACTTCTACAAAAACCGGTCCCGACGGTCCCGAGGCTACTTCTTACACGGTAACCTTCCCGGCAGAAACCACTATTTACTGGGGCAAAGAGAGCACAGACTTTACATACAACGTAAAGTGCCAGCTCAAATCAAACGACCGTCTTAATGTTACGGTAGCAAAGGAAGACGGTACAACCGACCTCAAGGCTATCGCATCAGGCAATACCGCTACTCTTCCTTTCAGCGTAGCAGGCACCACAGCTTATACTTCAGCCTCTGCAGTTGTTGCAGATGAAGCTGTTAACGCTGCAGTAAACATTGCCTCAGCTGATTGGGCAAAGGTTCCGGTAGATGAGTATGAGGGCAATCTTACACTTACGGTTTCGATAGCTCCCGCTACAATCTAAGAGTCGGAAACCCTTTCAAAATACAAGGAGAACCAATTATGAAAAGAATTCTTTCAATAGTCATTGCGGCTGTGATGCTCTTGGCTATATCGGTTCCCGCTTTTGCTGCAACTGCGACAATAGATCAGTCTACTTCCGGTGGCGTCGGTAACTCCTCGGTAGTTACCGACCGAAGCGGAATAAGCGGTACCTTTACCGTTTCTTATCCCGCCGAAACCACCATTTATTGGGGCACCGAAAGTACCGAAATCGGTTACACTGTATCGAGTACGCTTGTGAGCGGCAATAACCTTCGTGTTACTGTAGCTCAGGACAACGCAAATCTCCATACAGGCGGCGGCAGACTTCTTCCTTACACTATAGCCGGTGATACCAACATAACAACCGGTCATGAGACAGTTACCAACAGCGCATATTCGGTAAATGTCAATATTACTAAGGAAAACTGGGGATCCGTTTCCATTGATGAGTATGAAGATACTCTTACATTTACAGCTTCTGTTGAAGCGATAGCTTAATTTTTTAATCCGAAAAGGAGTTATATTATGAAAAAGTTACTTTCATTAGTTCTTGCGGCGGCTATGCTTGCGGCAGTTTCAGTTCCGTCCTTTGCAGCTACAGCTGAAATCAATCAGGATACAGCGGACGGCAAGGGTGTTGCAACCGTTAAGACCGATACAACAAACGTTCCCGCAGACGGTTATTTCACAGTAACATATCCTGCTGAAATGAGCGTTAAATGGGGCGCTGAAACCACAGCCTTCACCTACAATGTTACGTCAACTCTCAAGACCGGCAAATGTCTTTCCGTTTCTGTTGCTTCGGAGGCTGGCAAAATGAAGCCCGCTACCGATAACGGCTATACCATTCCTTACGCCTTCAGCGGCGACACTTCCGTTAAGACTGCTGCCGAGGTAGTTAACAATACTTACAACATTAACGTTGACGTTGCAGCAGCAGCTTGGAACGCTACCATCACCGATTACAGCGATGCTACCGTTACCTTCACAGCAGCAGTTGTTGACAAATAATTTATTCAACATTAAACATTAAGTACATCAAGGAGTTATAATTATGAAAAAGATAGTATCAATTCTTCTTGCTGTTATGATGATAGCCGCTATTGCGGTTCCCTCATTCGCAGCTACAATAACCAAGGAATCAGACCCCAAGACCGCCGATGTTCAGGTTAAGACAAAGACAACCGATAAGGATAACAACGATCCCGAACACTACACCGTTACCATTCCTGCTGAGATCTCAGTTGCTTGGAACGACACTGCAGCTCAGAATGCTTCTTACACAGTTGATTCTCAGCTTAATCTCGGCGCAAAGCTTAAGGTTTCGGTTGCAGCTAACAATGACGGCAAAATGACAAATGGTGCTACCGATAAGTTCCTCACCTTCACCGTAGCAGGCGGAGAAGCTACTGAATATCCCGAAATTAACAACGCTGCTCAGTCTGCAACAACCGTTACAATCGCTGACTTCAGTGGCGTCCCCATAGCTATGTATACCGGCACCATGACTTACACCGTAGAGTACGTTTTTGGATAATTATTGCCAATTTTCAATTCTTTGAATTTTTAAGGAGGTGGTTTCATGAAAAAGGCTTGCAGCGTGCTGTTGTCTGTTTTGCTTATATTCACCATGCAGCTTTGCGTTTTCGCCGAGGCAGGTGAAATCGGCAAAACACAGCTTAAAACTGTAGTCCCGAATACCCATGAAATTACCGTAACGTATAACGACGGAGGTTATGTCCTTAAAGACGGCAACCTTATTGCAAGCGGTGCTAAGTTCGCCGTTGACCGTTTTGATTCGCTTTCTCTCGGAGCTGTTGCAAAGCTTGACAGCCACCTTGAGCGTGTCACGGTAAACGGTAAAGATTATACCGATAAATTGCAGTACGGTATGTTGAGATTTGACTCGGTTACCACCGATATGAACATTGTGTTCACATTTAAAAAATGCTTCGGACCCACCGAGCCGACTACAAATCCCACAGAACCTACCGAGCCTACAAGACCCACAGAGCCGACAGCTCCGACGGATCCGACAAGACCCACAGAGCCGACAGCTCCGACAGATCCCTCGGGCACTACAAATCCCGGCGGAGATCACGAAGATCCTTGTGTTCGTATGGGCATGAAGGGTAATGTGTATCGCGGTAAAAACCTTTTCCCGGGCGCTAAGCTCGATATTGACCTCGGCGAAATCAAGGCTGAGGCAGGAAAAGACGGTGCATACAGCGTTGACGTTATTAAAGACGGTTTCCATGTTGTAACAATCACCGACGAAAACGGTGAAGTAGCCGGCAAGACTACTTTCTCGGTAAGCGTAAGTGATACGGCAACAGAAACAACCGTTATTAAACTTGATGACGGTTCGCAGATTGCAGTTGTTCCGAAGGGCACCAATACCTTATGGCTCGACTTTGTCGTTAACGACGACGGTACTATTACTATTGTTCCCGGCACACCCGTAGAGGAGCCGACAAGCGAAGTTCCGGTAACCAAACCGAGCGACAGCGGCAACCCGATAATGAATAACCCGGTAATATCCAAAACCGGTGAACTTATCCGTGAAAATCCGCTCGCCGCAGCTGCTGTTTTCCTTTGTGGATTGTCACTTATATTCTTCATAATTCTTCGTAAAAAACGTAAGGATGACGAGGAAGAGGAAAACACAAAACCCGTTTGCTGATATAAACGGTAATAAATAAGTTTAAAATACCCCGACTGTGGTCGGGGTATTTTTATGTGTATCGGCATTGCAAACGGTGGTGTGTTATGTTATAATACTTTGTCAGAACTTAAACGGGTAAAAGACCGAGGTTCGTCTTCTTGAAAGAGGTGGCTGTATGCCCATAAAAATAGATAATCAGCTTCCGGCGCATCATAGCCTGGAGCTTGAAAATATATTTGTTATGACGGAGGACAGAGCCGTCAAGCAGGACATTCGTCCGCTTAAAATTATAATACTGAATTTAATGCCTACAAAAATCGAGACCGAAACTCAGCTTTTAAGGCTTCTCAGTAATTCTCCGCTTCAGCTTGAAATAGACTTGCTGCAGGTAAAAAGCCATATTTCAAAAAATGTGTCAAGGGAGCATATGCTCAAATTCTACAAAACCTATGACGATGTCAAGGACGAAAAATTTGACGGTATGATAGTTACCGGCGCACCGGTTGAAATGATGGATTTTGAAGAGGTCGATTATTGGGACGAGCTCTGCAAAATATTTGATTGGGCAAAAACAAATGTGTATTCCACATTTAATATATGCTGGGGAGCGCAGGCTGCGCTTTACTATAATTACGGTATTCCGAAGCATCTGCTTCCCGAGAAGGTTTTCGGAGTATTTCGCCATCAACCGCTTGATTTGTATCATCCGCTTTTGCGCGGATTTTCTGATGTCTTTTATGTTCCGCATTCACGTCACACGGAAAACCGAAAAGAGGATATAATAAGAGTAAAGGATCTTCAGATTTTATCTTATTCCGAGGAAGCCGGGGTTCATCTCGTGTCGGATATGGCGTGTCGCAATTTTTACTGTTCGGGTCATTGCGAATATGATAGCGACACCTTGGCTCGCGAGTACTTCCGCGATTTAAAAAAGGGCCTTGACATAAAGATGCCGCACAATTACTTCCCCGATAACGACATCAAAAAAACGCCCGTTGACACCTGGCGCGGTGCGGCAAGCCTGCTTTTCCAAAATTGGCTTAACTACTTTGTCTATCAAAAAACGCCTTATGACATAGCCGATATTAAATAGTCGGCGAGGCACTAAGCTTTGTAAATATATAAAAATTATAGTAAAGGAATTATATTTATGCTTCAATACGAAGAATTGAGACTGCGACTTATAAACCACGAAAAGACTCTTGATGACCTCTCCGAGGCTCTGGGTCTTGATAAGATGAAAGAAGAGATAGCGCAGCTTGAAAAAGAGCAGACTGTTGACGGCTTTTGGGATGATATAGCAAATTCTCAAAAGGTCGTTCAGCGCACAAGCAACCTCAAGAGCAAAGTGGCGGCTTATGAAAAGCTCAGGCAGGATTATGACGATGCGCTTGTTATGATTGAACTTTCAAATGAAGAAGAGGACGAGGGTATGCTCGATGAGTGCACCGAGAGCGTAGAAAAGTTTGAAAGTGATCTTGACACCATGACCCTTACAACCCTTTTGAGCGGTGAATATGATGCCAAAAATGCAATTCTTACCTTCCACGCCGGCGCAGGCGGAACGGAGGCACAGGATTGGGCGCAGATGCTTTTCAGAATGTATTGCCGATGGGGCGAGCGTCACGGCTTTAAGGTTACTACGCTTGATTTCCTTGACGGCGACGAGGCAGGGCTCAAATCGGCAAGTATCCTCATAGAGGGCGAAAATGCCTACGGCTTTATGAAAAGTGAGACGGGCATACACCGCCTTGTAAGAGTTTCCCCGTTTGACGCGGCAGGCAGACGCCATACCTCTTTTGCTTCGGTTGAGGTAATGCCCGAAATCGATGATACGGTCGAGGTTGAAATAGCTCCGGAGGACATTAAAATGGATGTTTACCGTTCAAGCGGTGCAGGCGGTCAAAAGGTAAACAAAACCTCATCTGCCGTAAGACTTACTCATATCCCGACGGGAATTGTTGTAGCATGCCAGGTTGAGAGAAGTCAGCATCAGAACCGAGAGGTTGCCATGAGAATGTTAAAATCCAAGCTTCTTGAAATCAAGGAGCGCGAGCATCTTGACAAAATTTCGGATATTAAGGGCGACCAAAAAGAGATAGGCTGGGGCAATCAGATACGTTCGTATGTATTTATGCCGTACACACTTGTCAAGGATAACCGCACCGGCTACGAAATGGGTAATATCAATGCGGTTATGGACGGCGATATTGACGGTTTCATAAATGCGTATCTCAAAATGCAGTCTCAGAAAAAGCTTGAGGAATAAACGCTTTATCGGGGCGGTAAGGCGGTATATCAATATGTTATTAAAGCGCGGAGTGTGTAATTCCGTGCTTTTTTGTTTGTTCGTATTGTATAATCACTAAAACACAGACCGGCTTATAATACTATTTGTAAAAATGTGTGCATTGAAAAAATATGTAGAATTTGTTATTATTTTCTTGTAAAGGTGGTTTTTCAGAGAAAGGAAGATCTGTATGCAAAAAACATCAACCAGGATTTTGAGCGTTTTGCTGTCTGTCATTATGCTGTTGACTTTGGTTCCGTCTGCTCTTGTGAGCTACGCGGCAGGAGTCTCGCTTAACATTACGGACGAAAACGGTAATGACATTACCGAAATACAGCAGTTGACCGAGTATAAAACGCTTCAACTAAAGTATACCACGACAGGCGAATTGCCTGAGGGTACTACGGTAAAGTGGGAGAGTACCCTACCGCTTCTTGCCGATGTAGACGATAACGGCAAGGTTACGGCATATGATTCGTCAAAGACAGCTATAATTCAGCTTTGGCTTGATGAAAACGTGCGCGTGCTTCCTCTCGTAGGCGATAAAATGGCTGACGAGATTATGAAACAGCTTGAAAAGTCGGGTATTAATCTTGACAGTATGAACGATGACCTGATAGTTTCTATTGTCAGAGGCATTGCAGGTGATACTCTTGCGGACAGCCTTGCGTCTGCTCTTGCCAATATGAATGTCGAAATAACGGCTACTATATATGACGCAAGCGGAGCAAAGCTTGCAAGTGACAAAATTAAAATAAAGGTTCAAAAGAGCGTTATTGCGAACATCTTTCCTACCGGAACTCATATAACCAATAAAAAGAGCGTTCCTCTTACCGTTGCCGTGGGCAAAACGGTTCAGCTTTACGCGGCGGTAACACCGGTAAGGCTTAAGCACTCTGTAAAATGGGAGATGGGCGGCAGCGTATTTGATACAAGCTCCGGCAAGCGTGCAACGATTTCCGATACGGGACTTGTCACATTTACTGCAGCAGGCTCGGTAACGGTTAGGGCATACGACGCGAGCAATGTAGCTTTTGTCGATACCATAACCTTTAATGTAGTTGAGCAGAAGGATCTCCCGGTTGAATCCTTTGATATTATAAGCGGCACAAAAACCGTAACAGATTCATCCGTATCCGTAAGTGAAGGCTCCACAACGCAGCTTGCAATTACAAATGTTGTTCCCGCAGGAGCATATACCGGCGACCTTACTTGGGAAATCGCCGATAAATCGATTGCCGTGGTTGATGCCTCCGGTACGGTAACCGGCCTTGACGGCGGCGACGGACTCGTTGAATACAGTAAATCCACAACCCTTACCGCAACGGCGGGCGGCGTTTCCAAAAATGTTACAATAAAGGTGTCAAGAGCCGGTGTGGTCGGAAGTATCTCCTCTGTTGAAATTGAGGGTAACAGTGCCGTTCCCAATGATACGCCGACTACCTTTAAGGCAAATGTGTTACCGTCAAGACTTAACACAAACTCGTCGGTAAAACGAGAGTGGGGTCTTACAAATCCCGATACAAAAGAAATAATATGGGCAACCGCCGAGGCACCCGCCGAGACAAAGCTTGCTACGCTTTCGTCCGACGGTGTATTCACCCCGAAATCGAGCGGTATTAGCGAAATACACGTAAGAGCAACTCTTAACGATAAAACCGTTGAGGACTCTCTTACCGTAACGGCGGGCAAGGCGATAACAGACTTCAGCATCAGCGGCAGCACAGCGGTTAATGAGAGCAAGACCACGCAGCTTGCAATCGCGAATATAGCACCGTCCGATTACGATCAAGCCCTTCTCGGAACTGTCGTATGGACTTCTTCCGACCCGTCAATAGCCACTGTTGATGCAAACGGTCTTGTAAAAGGTCTTGATTCCGGCGGAACGGCCATTTGGAACACCAAAAAGGTCACAATAACCGCAACCATCGGAAGCGTGTCTAAATCCGTAGAGGTAACGGTACGCGGTAACTCAATAAGACACCTCACGGGAGTTACCATAACGGGAAATGATTATGTAATCAAGGATTTTCCGGTTACCTACACCGCTAAATTCTCTCCCGAGAGAATTTCGGTCGATAAGCAGCGCTGGGGTCTCACTAAGGACGACGGCTCGGCTCCCTGGACCTCCGACTGGAATATCGGCGACGTAAATCAGAAGAATGCGTATGCTTCGGTCGATTCAAACGGTGTTGTCACGGGTATTTCGGCAGGCGATACAACACTACATGCATTCGGCAGGAACGGCGTTACAAAGGTTGACGGCGCATACGTAGAAACTCAAAAGAATATAACGGTAGTTGAGGTTGAGCCGATAAGTATTGCGTTTACCGCGCCCACTAAGACCGATTATGTAGAGGGTAGCACAGAGCTTGATCTCACCGGTATGGAGGTTAAGCTTACATATAATCGTGCGGATATTGCCGAGTATTACGGCGAAGAGGCGGCAAACGCCTATACCGACGCTCAGCTTTCCGTTCCGGTAACGGATTATACGGTAAGCTCCGTCAACACTTCGATACTTGATTCGGTGCAGTATATTATAGTTAACGTAGTAAGAGCCGGCAAAACATATCACGCAATATTCCCGATAACCGTTCACTCTAAGGCGGTAACATCAATTGAGCTTGAAAATCCTAAAAAGGATTATCTCGAGGGCGATAAGACCCTTGATCTTTCGGCCCTTAAGGTTAAGGCAAATTACAGCAACGCCGAGTCCGAATACGTCACCGATTACACGGTTGACACATCGTCATTTGACCCGGAGCTTTACGACGTAGAGCAGAATATAACCGTTACATACACACATGCGGGGCGCAGCGCTTCGGCTACATTCCCCGTAATTGTATACGGTAAACCCGTTGTCAGCGTTGATAAAGGCGATTACAACGGCGGATGGACAAGCAAGGACGTAACCTTTACTCTTTCATCGACTCACGAGCTTGACGGAGTTAAGTATTACTTTAAAACCGATTCCGCAGGCGTAGAAGCACCATTGGAAGGCAACACGCTTACTGTAAATGTGAACAGCAGCGATACATATTATTTTAAAGCTGTAAATTCCAAGGGCATTGAGAGCGATTACACAGAGGGCTACACCGTTATGCGTGATGATATAGAGCCTTCGTTCACTCTTACTCCCGCCGTAACCGCGCTTACAAATAAGAGCTATGATGTTACAATAGGAAGTCTTAACGTAGGCGCTTCGGGAATAGCCTCCGTTACATTAAACGGTGAGGATATAACCGCTTCTCATGATTCGTTTACCGTTGCTGAGAACGGAACCTACAACGTAGTTGTAACTGCGGGGAACGGTCTTACGGCAGAAGAAAGTATCGTTATAAACAATATCGATAAAATTGCTCCCACCGTAAACAGCATAACCGTTTTACATAAAGGTATAGGCGGTGTCGCAAGAGAGGTTTCCGGAAGCTTCTTCAGCAAGGCGGACACTTTATGCAGATTCTTTAACAAGACTGTTGAAATTACCGTTGATGCGTCGGATGAGGGCGTATCGGGAATAGACAAAATTGAATATCGCTTTGTAGATGGAAACGGTCAGCCGACCGGCTCCGACTGGAGCGTCTACGACAGCGAAAACAAACCGGCTAAAGACCCCGATTTCAAGGGCTTTGTAGAGGCAAGAGTTACCGATAAGGCAGGCAATGTTTCCGCGATACTCCGTTCGGACGGCGTGGTTATAGACGGTACGGCTCCCACCGATGTTACCGTTTCCGCTGTATACGGCGGCGATAAGGAATATCAAGAGGGTGCTTGGAGCGCAACAGATGTAAATATAACTCTTTCCTCCGAGGCTTATTCGGGAATTTACAAATATTATTACCGCATTGACGGCGGCGAATGGCAGGAGCTTTCGGGCAATACCTTTAACGCAACCGAAACAGGTGAGCATAAATACGAATTTAAGGCTGAGAGCTATGCGGCTCTTGATAGCAACGTTACCGCGTTTACGGTTAAGATAGACCGTCAGGTACCTGTTATCCGCGTCTCGTTCGAGGGTACCTTCGGCAGATGGACGGGTGAAGGCGTTACATTCAACTTCTCTACCGAGGAAGCTTCTCTTTCCGGTATTAACTATTATTATGACAACGGAAACGGCTGGACTCTTATCGACAGCGGCGCGAGCATTGAGATAACCGATACAACCAACGCCGTTTACAGATTTAAAGCCGTTAACAATGCCGGCACCGAGAGTTATCCCTCTGACAGCTATCACGTAATGATAGATGCAAAGGTTCCCGAAATAACTCTTACTCCCGAGGTTACCGATGTTACTCCGAATCCTTATAAGATAAACATAAGCACCGAGGTAGGCGAGTCGGGACTTCGCGAGGTTACCTGCAACGGTCAGGATATAACCAATGAAGACTCTTACACCGTGTCACAGAACGGTACATACGTATTTACCGTAGTAGGCAAAAACGGCAGAGTTGCAACAAAGATATTTACGGTTACAAATATCGACGGCGATAAACCCGTGCTTACCGTATCTTCTTACGGTAAAACAGGCGAGTGGACAAGCGGCGACGTTACAATAGTTCTCTCGGCTACAAGCAATACCGGCGTTACATATTACTATGACGACGGAACGGGCTTTAAGGAGATGAACGGCAACGTTCTCAATATTGCCGAAAACTGCAATAAGACTTATACATTTAAGGCTGTTAATAAAGCGGGCGTTGAGAGCGATGTGTCGGACGGTGTTGTCGTTATGATTGATAAGAGCGTTCCGACGGACGTTACGGTGACGGCGGCTTGCGGTGAAGAAAATGTGGCTTCCGGTTCGCTTGTAAGGCAGGATGTGACATTTACTCTCAGCTCTTCGGCTTCGTCGGGCGTTAAATATCAGTATTCGCTTAACGGAGGCGAGTGGACAAATATTGAGGGCAACACTCTCACCACAAACGGCAGCGGAGCATATAATTACAAATTCCGCGCTGTCAGCGGCTCGGGTCTTGTCAGTGATAAGAGTGAATTTAACGTACAGGTTAAAATACGTTTGTTCGGCGATGTGAACGATGACGGCAAGGTTGACAGTACGGATTACAACCTTATCGTATATCATTCGCTCGGCATTGAAACTCTTACCGATGATCAGCTTGCTGCGGCGGACCTTAACGGAGACGGTGTTGTTGATCTCTCCGATGCTTCCGTGCTTGACCTCGTTATGGCAGGCAAATATAAAGCAGGCGAATAAAGTAAAGCAAGCCCAAAATAAAACGCTTATTCCGATTTTTCGGAATAAGCGTTTTTTGTTTAGTAAGCAGCCGGAGTTTTTATCAGAATTTGTTGTGAACCTTTTCGCAGAATGCATACATATCTTTAATATTAAGCTCCGTGCCGTCGTCGAGAACGACCTTGCCGCTCCAAAGTCCGTGAACCTGATGCGTTTTCATACCGAACAGGTTGAGCGGAAGCAGGTTTGTATAGTGGTCGTAGTACGGCTTCATAGTCAAATCAAGTCTGCCGTCCTCCGAAATAAAATGCCATTCATTCATCCATCCGGCGCCATCTTCAGGGTCTTTCTCAAGATGCACTGCGCCTATTTTATGGCATTTACCGTCATAGAATATAGCTGTTTCGGTTGCATTTGACTCGTCGCCGAAGCCCCATGTAAGCTCGAAGCCGAAGAGCTTGCCGTCAAGATAAGTGCTGCCGTTTCCCCAGTACCATGTATTTGTGTGCGGCCACACACCGCGCCCCCAGTCAAGAACCGTAAAGGTTTTATCCTTTGTAAATGTGTATTTCTCGTTCCCGGCAACAACGGTGCCTTCTGTCGCAAGGCAGTTGAGCTTTTGAGTAAGGAAGAAGCATCCCTGTTCATTAAACGGGGTCGCTATTGTTATGCTTTCGTGCTCGGGAAGCTTATAGCAGGTAACGTCGAATTTAACCTTTTTGCCTGAAGCCGTGCCTTCAAAATAGAGACGTCTCTCCGTTTCGCGAACGTCAAATATAAGCTTTGTTCCTCCGCGCTTATATTCGGTATAGTTCGGAACGTCGCCGTTTTTGCTGAGTCGGTTCTTGTGCGGCGTGAAAAGCTCAGTTGCCATACCGCTTATTTTTCTGCCGGTCTTTAGGTTAACAAGTCCGAAAGTGGCACAGGTGGCAAGCGATATATTAAAGAAATTGAGCTGTATCATTATATTTCCGTCGCTTATCTGGTAATAATCCCATTCCTTAAGGCGCATGGTATTTTCACGTTTTATCATTTCGGGATTATATCTGAAAAGGTTGTGCTTACAATAGCCGGGTCTTGCAAGGTTCCCGTCCGGCATAAGAAGGACGGTGCTTTCTTTTATTTCGGTTTGTTTGTTCATTTTATCCAAAATCTCCTCGCTTTATAAATTTTATATTATTATACTCCAATATAAATACAAATTCAATCTGCGTTTTTTTGTCTGAAATACACAAATACTGCTTGTGAGATTATAGACAACTGTTAAGCTGCTTGACATAATATGTAAAATGTGATTTTTTCGCAAAAAAAAGTTTATTTCTAAAATGATTTGTATTATACTATTTAAGTAAAGTTTTGTATGGAGGAATACTTATGGCAAAAAACAAAATGAAAAAAACCAACACCATACATTTCGGTATTCAGCGCAAGATTGTAGCCAATATGACGACCGAATCGTGGGCAAATGTTCCTCACGTTACATACAACTACGAGCCGGACGTCACCGAATTTATGATAGAGTATAAAAGGCTTAATGAAGATTGTCCGCCCGAGAAAAAGGTCACTTTAAATACTCTTATGCTCAAAATAATAGTTGAGGGGCTCAAAGCGGATCCGATTATGAATTCTCATATCGAATTTGACCGCAAGCTTGTCAGAGGAGAAATACATACCTTTGAAAATATTGATATTTCTATGCCGATGGTCTTGCCGAACGGCGAGATGATGACAATAAATCTTCACAACTTTGAAAACAAAAATCTTGATGAGATGGTTGCGTATATCGCGGACGTAAACCGCCGTGTCGCAAACACAAATCTTGACGAGGTTATGTTTGATGTCTCTCTTGATAACACGCTTACAGCTTTAAAGCAGGGCAAAATCAAGCAAACTCTTTATCGTCTTATCGGCTCAAAGACCGGTAAGCACAAGGTTAAGACCCTCAGCGGAAAGGAAAAGAGTAATTATTATAAAATTCCCGAAAAGGACAGGCTTACAAAGCACGATATCGAGCAGGGTACGATAACCGTTTCGAATATCGGCTCGGTTTACCGTGCGCAACGCGGTGAAACCTGCTTGCTTGAAATTGTTCCGCCGCAGGTTTGTGCCATAGCGGTCGGTGCCGTTCAGGATAAGCCCGTAGTCGTTGTAAATGAAGCGGGCGAAAAGGAAATAGCCATTCGTCAGGTTATGCCGCTTTGTATTGCTTTTGACCACAGAGCGCTTGATTTCGGAGAGATTGTTCCGTTTATCAAACGTCTTGATGAGATATTTGCCGCTCCCGAAATAATCCATACTTGGCGCAGCACCGGTATCAGCGAGGAGCATATGGCTGAAATAAAGGTTGAGCGTGAACAGCGCGAAGCAAAGTACGAGCAGAGCAAGGAGCGCGAAAAAGCGCGCAAGGATGCAGAAAAGGCCGCCGAAAAAGCCCGCAAAGATGCCGAGAAGGCACGTAAGGATGCGGAAAAGGCAGAGCGTGACGCGGCGGAAAAAGCCGAGAAGGCACGTAAGGATGCGGAAAAGGCAGAACGTGACGCGGCGGAAAAAGCCGAGAAAGCTCGCAAGGACGCAGAAAAAGCCGAGCGTGAAGCGGCGGAAAAAGCTAAAAAAGCCGATGAAAAGGTGAAAAAAGAGGCTGAAAAGGCGCGCAAGGATGCAGAAAAGGCCGAGCGAGATGCCGCAGAAAAAGCCGAAAAGGCACGTCGAGAGGCAGAAAAAGCAAAAATAGAAGCCGTTGCCAAGGCAGAGAAAGCAAAACGCGATGCCGAGGAAAAGGCACGCAAGGAATCCGAAAAAGCCCGTAAAGAAGCCGAAAAAGCAAAAGCCAAAGCGGCAGAGGCAAAGGCAAAAGCCGAAAAGGCTCGTAAGGCAGCGGAAGAAATTAAGACTGATAAAGCCGAAAAGGCGGCACAGAAAGCCGAAAAAGAGGCGAAGGAAGCCGAAAAAGAGGCTGAAAAGGACGAGGCAATAGCCGAGCAAACCGAAAAAGAGGCAAATAATAAATAAAACGAGCCAATGGGGCTAAAGGAGAAAAACAATGGGTAAGGACATAACTTTGGTTGTTATGGCTGCCGGTATGGGCAGTCGTTTCGGCGGATTAAAGCAGCTTGAGCCGATAGGAAAAAACGGAGAGGTAATTCTTGATTTTTCGGTTTACGATGCGGTAAAGGCAGGCTTTAATAAGGTTGTTTTTGTTATAAAACACGCAATCGAGGATGATTTTAAACGTATCGTCGGCTCGCGTATAGAAAAAAAGGTTAAGGTTGAGTACGTTTTTCAGGAGACAGATGCTCTTCCTGAGGGCTTTACCTGCCCTGCAGACCGTCAAAAGCCGTGGGGAACCGCTCATGCGATTCTCTGCTGTAAGAATGTTGTAAAAGAGCCGTTTGCGGTTGTAAATGCCGATGATTATTACGGCAGAAGCGCATTTAAGAAGATTTACGACGAGCTGTCATCGGCCTTAGAGGATTATTGTATGGTCGGCTTCAGACTCAAGAATACGCTTACGGAAAACGGTACCGTTTCTAGAGGCGTTTGTGTTACAGATAATAATGCCTTAGAGAGCGTCACCGAATATACAAAGATTCGCAGCGATTGCTCATTTACCGAAGATGACGGCAAGACTTGGAATGCATTGTCGCCGGATACGGTCGTTTCCATGAACCTTTGGGGATTCCGTCCCGACGTATTCAAATACATAGAGGATGGGTTTGTTTCTTTTCTTAAGGAAAAGCTGAATGTGCCGAAATCCGAGTATTATCTCCCGTCCGTCGTATCTTCTCTTATCGAGAGCGGAACCAAAAAGGTTAATGTTCTCGTCGCCGAGGATAAGTGGTACGGCGTAACGTATAAGGAGGATAAGCCGGCTGTTGTAGCTTCGATAGGCGAGCTTATCGACAAAGGCTATTACGACGGAATATAAAAAAGAACAATAAAATTAACGGCTGTAAGATTTGCTCTTACAGCCGTTTTGTATTGCGTTTATTTATTCCTTCCAGAATTTTCGGTCGAGACTTCTGTATTGTACCGCCTCAGCTATATGCTTGGTGTCTATCACGTCGCTGCCGTCAAGGTCGGCTATTGTTCTTGCCACTCTCAGCACCTTGTCATAGGCTCTTGCCGAAAGGCCCAATTTATCAAAGGAGAGCCGCAGTATGTTGGCCGCGGCCGTGGTCATAATACAGCATTTTCTTGTGAGTGCAGAATCCATTTTAGCGTTGCAGGTGACGCTTGTCCCCTTAAAACGGCGGCGCTGAATTTCTCTTGCCTTGTTGACTCTTGCCTTAATTTCGGAAGAGCATTCTTCGGAGCCTTCCTTTTGTGAGAGGGCGTCAAAATCAACCGGCGGAACCTCAATATGTATGTCAAGTCTGTCAAGCAGAGGACCCGATACCCTTGACAGATATTTTTGCGGCGCGCCCTTCGGACAGGTGCATTTTCTTGTCGGATGTCCGAAGTAACCGCACGGACACGGGTTCATGGCGCATACAAGCATAACGCTGCAAGGATATGAAAATGTTGCGGCAACGCGCGCTATTGTTATTTTACCGTCCTCTATCGGCTGACGTAAAACTTCCATTGACGTTCTCGAAAATTCGGGCAACTCGTCAAGAAACAGTACGCCGTTATGCGCTAAGGATATTTCACCCGGGCGCGGTACCGTGCCGCCTCCGGAAAGTCCGGCAGGGGAGACGGTGTGGTGCGGCGAGCGGAAAGGACGCGCTTTTATAAGAGATATTCCCTTGGGCAAAACTCCCGCTACCGAGTATATGTTGGTTGTTTCAAGCGATTCTTCAAATGTCATATCGGGCAAGATTGACGGTATGCGTTTTGCGAGCATACTCTTACCTGAGCCCGGAGGCCCTATCATCATAACATTGTGTCCGCCTGCGGCGGCAACTTCTAAGGCTCTTTTAGCTTCGTGCTGACCCTTGACGTCGGAGAAATCCGGCAGATTATCGGGCAGGCTGTAAGATTTGAAATCGGATTCGGAAACGGGTGTTATTTTTTCTCCGCCCGTGAGATGTGACAGCAACTGCCCGACGTTCCTTACGGGATATACGGTTATGCCGCGCACAACAGCGCCCTCGGCAGCGTTCGGAGCGGGAATATATATTTCCTTAACACCGCAACGCTGTGCTTTAATAACCATCGGCAAAACGCCGTTAATTCTGCGCACCTCGCCGTTTAACGACAGCTCTCCCAAAAAAGCCGAGCTGTCGGTATCGCAGGACAGCTGCCCCGTGGATTTAAGTATTGCTATAAGAATGGGCAGGTCGTAAATCGGCCCCTCTTTTTTTATGTCCGCCGGTGCGAGATTTATTGTAATGCGTGACGGCGGAAAGTCAAATCCGTTATTTTTAATGGCGGAGCGGACTCTTTCGCGGCTCTCGCTGACTGCCGTATCGGGAAGTCCTACAACGTCAAAGCGCGGCATACCGCCCGAAATATCCGCTTCTACGCCGGTCATATAGGCTTCCATGCCGAAAAGCCCGACGCTTATGATTTTAGCAAACATTTATATACCCCTTTTTGATACCGCGGTAATTACGGTATATAGTCGAATTCGAGATCGTAAATCGAAACGGTGTCACCCTCTTGAATTCCCTGCTTTACAAGCTCGTCGATTATTCCGCTCGACTTTAGAACCGTTTGAAAATACTGAAGCGACGCGTAGTCGTCAAGGTCGGTCTTTGAAAGTATCCTGTAAAGCCAGTCCGCCTCAACAGAATATACGCCGTCATTCACGGTAACTTTAAAGCCGTTGTTCTTTTTGCTTTCAAGCACCGAAAGCGGTATTTCCTCCGCCTCGTATTTTTTTACGGGCGGCAGGGTAGAGAGTTTTTCCGCAACAGCATTTATAAGCTCCTTTGTGCCGTATTTTATCGGTGCGACTATCGGGAAGTAGGGAAGTCCCTTTTTCTCAATGAAGCTCTTGAAATCCTCAAGCTGCTCGTCGGTTGCAAGGTCTATTTTGTTGCCGGCCACTATCTGCGGACATTTTGCAAGCTCGGGATTGAACTTTACAAGCTCCTCGTTTATCTTTTCGAAATCCTCCTTCGGGTCTCTTCCCTCGCTGCCGGCAACGTCAACAACGTGCACCAGCATGCGACAACGTTCTATATGCTTTAAAAATTCGTGACCGAGACCCACACCGTCCGCAGCACCCTCTATAAGACCCGGAATATCCGCCATTACAAAGCTCTGCTCCGGACCCATGGTGACAACGCCGAGAACGGGTATTATAGTTGTGAAATGATAATCGCCTATAATGGGCTTCGCCTCACTCACCACAGACAAAAGCGAGGATTTACCTACATTCGGAAAGCCGATAAGACCAACGTCGGCAATGAGCTTCAGTTCAAGCGAAATATCCCACTCCTCGCCCGGAGCGCCGCTTTTCGCAAAGCGCGGAGTTTGGCGTGTCGAGGTGGCAAAATGAGAATTGCCCCATCCGCCTTTACCGCCCTTCGCCGCTATAAACGGCTCGTCGGTTGACATATCCGCCATAATCGTTCCGCTTGTTACTTCGCGTATTACCGTGCCGCGCGGAACACGTATTATAAGGTCCTGACCTTTTTTGCCGTTTTGCCTTGCGCCTCTGCCGTCCTCACCGCTCGGAGCCTTATATTTTCTTTTGTATCTGAAATCGGATAATGTGGCAAGACTGTCATCTGCCTGAAATACTATGTTGCCGCCTCTTCCGCCGTCGCCGCCGTCGGGACCGCCCGCAGCTACATATTTCTCCCTGTGAAAAGCAACCGCACCGTTGCCGCCGTTGCCTGCTTTAATACTTATTTTAGCTATATCTACGAACATTTCTTTTTACCGTTCCTTACTGAAATTACATATATTTGACCGTATTATTGTACCATAAATATTATCCATAATAAATACCGAACAAGCAATTATTTGGTCGTTTTATGTATAAATAGCATAAGTTGTGCCTAAAGTATTGACTAACACAATATGTTGTGGTATTATGCGTTTGGAATTAAAAAAGTGTTAGCTCTGCAACGCAAATGTCCTAATTTTAGGACTTATACACCGAAAAAATCCGAACATTTGTATTGACAAAATATAAATTGTTGGTATAATAAGGGTGTAATGAAACACAAACAAATGTTCTAAAGAACCGGAGGTCCTGAATATGTCAGCATTCACAGCCATTTCTTCTATGATAGAGCTCGCAGTTATTATCTTTCTTATATACGGATTTTATAAGGAGGATAAGTTCATCGCCTTTGAGCAAAAGGTCAAGATGATTATAGTTGTCAATTACCGCAGATACAAGAGAAAAAAGCGTGTTGAGCAAATGCGTAAAAACCGTGAATTCAAGCTTGTTGACGGCGGCAGAAAGGGTGCCGAGAGAGGCAGCTTTCACGTAGCCTAATCTTCCATTTCTATATAAAGTCTTAAAGCAAGAAGCCGTGGGTATTATCCGCGGCTCCTTGCTTTTTTCGCAGTCTTTAAACTGCGGAAACGCCGTATGGATTTTAGCACATAAAACGACAAAATCAACGGCTTTTCAAAAGTGTACAAAAGCAGAACGCTGTGTTTGTGCAACTTCGTCATATTTTCGCGACTAAATTTCGGCAATTTATTGACAAATTCTATTTTTGCGTGTAAGATAATTTTCATCATAAATGATTTATTGCAGGATTTGCTTTTGAATCTTGCAAAATTAGCTACAGGAGGTCATTTTATGAAAATGTCATTGAAAAAGGTTCTGGCAGCAGTTCTTGCTTTGACTTTCCTTGCAGCTTGCTTTACGGCTTGCGGCAGTAAGGGAACCGGCAGCGGCTCTTCAGACGGTAAAACACTTAAAATAGGTTCCAGCGGACCGCTTACAGGCGACGCGGCGGCTTACGGCATTGCCGTCAAAAACGGTATACAGCTTGCCGTTGACGAGATTAACGCTGCAGGCGGCGTAAACGGTATGAAGCTTGAGTTCCAGATGGAGGACGATGAAGCCGATGCCGAAAAAGCAGTAAACGCATACAATACTCTTAAGGATAACGGTATGAAGGTATTCATAGGCACCGTTACCACAGGTGCTTGCCTTTCTGTTGTCAGCCAGACTAAGGCTGATAATATGTTCCAGATAACACCTTCTGCTTCGGCAGCTAAGGTAATAGCAAATGACAACTGCTTCCAGGTTTGCTTCACAGACCCCAACCAGGGTACTGCTTCCGCAGACTATATCGCAAGCAAGGGTCTTGCTACAAAGGTAGCTGTTATCTATAACAGCTCCGACGCTTATTCTTCGGGCATTTATGACAACTTCAAGGCTGAGGCAGCTGCAAAAGGTCTTGACATTGTAGCTTCCGAAGCATTCACAGGCGACAGCAAGCAGGACTTCTCTTCTCAGCTTTCAAAGGTTAAGGCTTCCGGCGCAGAGCTTATATTCCTTCCGATTTATTATCAGGAAGCTTCTCTTATCCTTTCTCAGGCTAAGAACGCCGGTATTACCGCTAAGTTCTTCGGCTGCGACGGTCTTGACGGACTTCTTAACATCGAGAACTTTGATAAGTCTCTTGCAGAAAACGTAATGCTTCTTACCCCGTTTGCAGCTAATGCTACCGACGAGACAACCAAGAAGTTCGTTGCCGCTTACAATGCAAAGTATGACCCGTCTACTCTTAATCAGTTTGCGGCAGACGCTTATGACGCTGTTTATGTTGTAAAGGCAGCTGCGGAAAAAGCAGGTGTTACAGGCGATATGAGCGTTTCCGATATTTGTAATGCTCTCAAGGGAACCATGACCGAAATCACCGTTGACGGTGTAACAGGTTCAGGTATGACCTGGAAAGCAACAGGCGAAGTAAACAAAGAGCCGAAAGCGGTTAAGATTGAAAACGGCGAATATCAGCCTATGGACTGATTTCCTCGGTTAAAGGCTGAATACGGGTCGGCAGCTTACGGCTGCCGGCCCGTTTTGTTTCCTACATTATCACTTTAATTGGGTGAAATATAATGAAAAGCGCGCCGCCCGATTATTCATTTTTGCATATTTTTCTCGTTGTAATGGCAAAGAGGATATGTTATACTATTTGTATTTTAAACAAGAAACATTTTTAGTTTGGGGTGCAGTAAATTGACTTTTATAACAAACCTTATAAACGGCGTCAGTCTCGGCAGTATATATGCCGTAATAGCGCTCGGCTACACCATGGTTTACGGTATCGCCAAAATGCTTAACTTTGCGCACGGCGATGTAATAATGGTCGGTGCATACATAGTATTTGCGTTGACCTCATACGCCGGGGTAAATCCTTATCTCGCACTCGTTATATCTATGGCGGCGTGTACCTTGCTCGGTATGGCAATAGAAAGATTTGCCTATAAGCCGTTAAGAGGCGCTTCTCCTCTTGCCGTTCTTATAACCGCAATAGGTGTCAGCTACTTTCTTCAGAATATGGCACTTTTGATTTTCGGCTCGCAGGCGAAGAGCTTTACCTCTATTGTAAAGCTACCGGCACTTACGCTTGCCGACGGTAAAATAACAATAAGCGCCGAAACTATAGTTACCATAATAGTTTCGCTCATAATAATGGTTTCGCTTACTCTCTTTGTAAATAAGACAAAGCCGGGCCGCGCAATGCTCGCAGTATCCGAGGATAAGGGAGCGGCTCAGCTTATGGGCGTAAATGTAAATGCGACTATTTCTCTCACATTTGCCATAGGCTCGGGGCTGGCGGCCGTTGCAGGCGTACTCCTTTGCTCGGCTTATCCCACACTTTCGTCGCAGACAGGCGCAATGCCCGGCATTAAGGCATTCGTAGCTGCCGTTCTCGGCGGTATCGGTTCTATTCCGGGTGCCGTAATCGGCGGTGTGCTTATAGGCATTATAGAAATACTCAGCCGCTCTTATATTTCTTCGCAGATGGCTGACGCTATCGTGTTTGCCGTACTTATAATAGTGCTTCTTGTTAAGCCGACGGGCATTCTCGGCAAGAAGTATATTGAAAAGGTTTAAGGAGGGTACAAAGATGGCATCAACAAAGTCAAAACTGATTAAAAAAAGTACCCGAAGCGACCTCATAACCTATGCTATGGTTTTAGTTGTATTTGCCGTAGTCGAAATACTCAAGTCCACGGGAAATATAACGAGCCTTTTGAGGGGCCTTTTGGTTCCTCTGTGTATGTACTCCATACTTGCCGTTTCTCTTAACCTTGTAGTCGGTTATCTCGGTGAGCTTTCGCTCGGCCATGCGGGATTTATGTGCGTCGGTGCGTATGCAAGCTCGATTTTCTCGGTAGTTACGCAAAACACTCTTACAAATGTATGGATTCGTTTTCCGCTCGCCATACTTGTCGGCGGACTTTGCGCGGCAATATTCGGCGTGCTTATAGGCATACCCGTTTTAAGATTAAAGGGCGACTATCTTGCAATAGTAACGCTTGCGTTCGGCGAGATAATTAAGAACATACTCGGAACAATATACGTCGGATATGACAGTCACGGTATTCACGCATCCTTTACGAGTCAGTCGTCGTTAAATCTTGAGGCTGACGGTACTGTTCTTATAAACGGGCCGCTCGGTATAACCGGAACACCAAACGATTCAACATTTATAATAGGTATAGTTCTTCTTCTTATCACGCTGTTTGTAATTCTGAACTTTATTCATTCGCGCGCCGGCAGAGCGGTAATGTCTCTGCGTGACAATCGTATAGCCGCCGAATCGGTGGGTATAAGCGTGACTAAATATAAGCTTATCGCCTTTTCGCTTTCCGCATTTTTTGCAGGCATAGCCGGCGTTTTGTATTCGCATAACCTCAGCGTGCTTGCCGCAACATCAAAGAATTTCGGCTACAATATGTCAATAATGATACTCGTATTTGTGGTTCTCGGCGGTATAGGCAATATACGCGGCTCTATAATCGCAGCGTGTGTGCTTACGGCTTTGCCGGAGGTTCTCCGCGGACTTCGCGATTACAGAATGCTCATATATGCGGTAGTGCTTATTGTTATGATGATAATGACCTCAAGCCCCAAGGCAATCGCTTTCTGGGAGACTCATTCGATAAAAAAGTTCTTCAAAAAGGGAAACGGTAAGACCAAAAAGGAGGCACGGTAATTATGGCATTGCTCGAAGCTAAAAATTTAAGCATAACCTTCGGCGGTCTTAAAGCCGTTGATGATTTTAACGTAGAAATAGAAAAAGGCGAGCTCTATGGTCTTATAGGACCGAACGGCGCAGGTAAAACGACCATATTCAACCTTCTTACGGGCGTATATAAGCCTACTGAGGGTCAGGCTACTCTTGACGGCACCGTTATAACGGGCAAAAAGACCATCGATATATGCAAGGCAGGCGTTGCAAGAACCTTCCAAAATATCCGTCTTTTCGGTCAGATGTCGGTTCTTGATAATGTTAAGGTAGGACTTCACAATCATTATAAGTACAATACGGCAGCAGGTATATTCAAGCTTCCGTCATATTTCAAAAAAGAGCGTGCAATGGACGAAAAGGCCATGGAGCTTTTAAAGGTTTTCGACCTTGATAAAGAAGCGTCTTATCTTTCTTCAAATCTTCCGTACGGAAAGCAGCGCAAGCTTGAAATAGCGAGAGCACTTGCGACTGAGCCGAAGCTTTTGCTCCTTGACGAGCCGGCGGCGGGAATGAATCCCAATGAGACAGAGGAGCTTATGGAGACAATACGCTTTGTCCGCGATGAGTTCGATATGACCATACTTCTTATAGAGCACGATATGAAGCTTGTTTCCGGCATATGCGAGGAGCTTACGGTTCTTAACTTCGGTCATGTCCTGTGCCAGGGTAAAACGTCCGATGTGCTCAATAATCCCGAAGTTATCACAGCATATCTCGGCGAATAAGGAGGAGCAGCTATGGCATTACTTGAAATTAAGGATCTTGAAGTTAATTACGGCGTTATAAAGGCTATTAAGGGCGTTTCCTTTGATGTAAACGAGGGCGAAATTATTGCCCTTATCGGAGCCAACGGCGCAGGTAAAACAACTATTCTTCACACAATCACCGGCCTTATTCAGGCTAAAAAAGGCTCTATTGTGTTTGACGGCAAAGAGCTTACTAAAACTCCGCCGCACAAAATAGTTTCCATGGGTATGGCACACGTTCCGGAGGGCAGACGTATTTTCCAGCAGCTTTCGGTACTCGAAAACCTAAAGCTCGGGGCGTATACCCGCAAGGATAAATCCGAAATTGCCTCAACTCTAAAAATGGTTTACGAGCGTTTTCCGCGACTTGAGGAACGCAAAAATCAGGTTGCAGGCACGTTGTCTGGCGGTGAGCAGCAGATGCTTGCAATGGGTAGAGCACTTATGTCCAAGCCGAGAATTATTTTGATGGATGAACCGTCCATGGGACTTTCCCCGTTGCTTGTTTCGGAAATCTTTGATATAATAAAGGTGATCAATGAGAGCGGAACAACCGTTCTTTTGGTTGAGCAAAACGCCAAGAAGGCTCTTTCGATTGCCGATAGGGCATATGTACTCGAAACAGGTAAAATAACTCTTTCGGGAGACGCAAAAGACCTTATAAACGACGAGTCGGTTAAAAAGGCTTATCTCGGCGAATAATATCATATCGTTTTGAGAGGTTCGGTGAGCTTATGAACGAAAAATTTGTAATTACCATCGCAAGAGGATACGGAAGCGGCGGCAGAACAATAGGCAAAATGCTGTCAAAAAACCTTTCGATTCCCTTTTATGACCGCGACCTTGTCTATATGGCGTCGGAGGAGAGCGGAATAAACGTAAAGCTGTTCGGCCAAAACGATGAGTCCGTGAAAAAAAGTATTTTTTCTCCGGCAAGCGACAGATATACTGGCGATTTGATTCCGCCGGAGAGCAGTGCTTTTGTTTCACATAAAAACATCTTTAATTATCAGGCGAAAATAATTAAAGACCTTGCCGTAAAGGGCTCGTGCATAATAGTAGGCAGATGTGCCGACTATATACTTCGCGATATGCCGAATGTTGTGAAGGTGTTTGTTTGGGCACCCATGAGCGATTGCATTAAGAACGTCAAGGTGCTTGAGCCGTCGCTCAGCGATAAGGAAGCAGAGCGTAAAATCAAAAAGATAGACGCTCACCGCAGCGATTATTACCGCTACTATACCTGCCGCGAGTGGGACAGCTTCAAAAACTACGACCTGTGTATAAACAGCTCGTCGGCGGGCTTTGACAAGACCGCAAAGTACATAGAGGAATTTGTAAAAATTAAACTCGGCAAGTAAACAAAAAAATAAGCTCCGCAGTTTTGGCTTGTGACCTTAACTGCGGAGCTTTTTTATTATTCTGTCGGGATTTAATATACGGCAAACTGGCTGTTATAGAGCTTTTTGTAAAATCCGTTTTGCTCTATAAGCTCATCGTGACGTCCGCGTTCGATTATTTTCCCGTCGCGCATTACAAGGATTGCATCGGCATTTTTTATGGTGGAGAGGCGGTGTGCAACGATAAATGTTGTTCTGCCCTCCATCAAAAGGGCAAACGCCTTCTGTATTCTGACTTCGGTTCTTGTATCAATGGAGCTTGTGGCTTCGTCTAAAATGAGCATTGGCGGCTTTGTAAGCATTACTCGTGCTATGCACAAAAGCTGCTTTTGACCTTCCGAGAGGTTATCTCCGCTCTCCGAGATAAAAGTGTCATAGCCGTTTTCGAGTCTTTTTATAAAGCTGTGAGCGTGAGCCGCCTTTGCCGCCTCAATTACCTCCTCGCGTGTGGCGTCCGGCTTTCCGTAAGCTATATTGTCAAATATAGTGCCGGAAAACAGCCAGGTGTCCTGAAGAACCATTCCGAATCCGGAACGCAGCGAGTCGCGTGTGACAGAGGCTATATTTACGTTGTCTATGTCAATTTCACCGCCGGTGACATCGTAGAATCTCATTAAAAGGTTTATGAGCGTTGTCTTGCCGCAGCCTGTGGGGCCTACTATGGCTATTGTTTTGCCGCTGTCAGCCCTTATATTAAGGCCCTCGATAAACGGCTTGTTTTTGCTGTATGAAAACGAAACATTGTTAAATTCAACCGTGCCGTTTTTGGCTTTAAGCTCCTTTGCTCCCTCGTCCGACGGTTCATCATTGCAGTCAAGAAGCTTGAATACACGTTCGGCGCTTGCAAGTGCATTCTGAAATTCGGCAACAACGCTTGATATTTCGTTGAACGGCTTTGTGTACTGCGTGCAGTATGTGAGGAAAGAAGAGAGCTTACCTACGGAAATACCGCCTTTTACCGTGAGTATTGAGCCGAGAACAGCAACAACGGCATATATCATAGCGTTAACAAATCTCGTGCAGGGATTGGTAAGTGCCGCATAGAAATGCGCGGTTGTACCGACTTTTTTGAGTTTTTCGTTTATTTCGTGAAAATGACGGTAAGCGTCCTCTTCACTGTTGAATGCTGTTACTATATCGGCTCCCTCTATCATCTCGGCGGCAAATCCGGTTATTTCACCGCGGTATTTTGCCTGCTTTACGTAATTTTTGTGCGCGTGCTTTGCTATAAACGAAGCGACAAAAAACGAAAGGGGAGTCAGCACCACAACTGCGAGCGTGATATACCAGTTTATCGTGAACATAAATATCAGCGTACCGAGTATTGTCACAATGCCGGAGAATATCTGGGTAAAGCCCTGTAAAAGACCGGTGGAGACAATATCTATGTCGGTGACAACAGTGTTTATTATGTCGCCGTGTGCTGTGGAGTCAATATATGAAAGCGGCACCTTTGTAAGCTTTTCAAAGACCTCGGTTCTCATTTTTTGAACGGTTTTAAATGAGAGCTTATTTGAATTATACGTCATTATCCATTGGAAAAGCGCCGAAACAACAATGCATATCGCGAGAACCGCACCGACCTTAAAAAGCCTTGCGAAATCGACGTCGCCCTTAGCCGTTATGCAGTCTACACCTTTACCGATGAGAATGGGTACCATAAGCGATAGCGCAATGCCGACAAATGCGGAAAAAATCGCCCCGAAGAGATTGGATTTAAACGGACTTATATATTTTATGAGACGTTTTGTGTTTTTCATACGGAGGCAACCTCCTTTTCTGAAAGCTGTGACAGACAAATGTCGCGGTATACTTCATTTGTTTTGTATAGCTCCTTGTGCGTACCGGTTGCCACAAGCTCACCGTCGTCGAGAACGAGTATTTTATCGGCATTCTTTACCGTGTTGACGCGCTGCGATACCAAAAATACGGTTGTGTCATTTAGGTTTTCTTTCAAAGCTTTTCTCAGAGCTGCGTCTGTGGCGAAGTCGAGCGCGCTTGATGAATCGTCAAAAATCAATATCCGAGGGTGCCCCATTATTGCCCTTGCTATACAAAGACGCTGCTTTTGGCCTCCCGACAGATTTTTGCTCTTTTCCTCAATTAAGGTGTTTGTGCCATCCTTTAGCTTTGATACAAATTCCGCGCTTTGCGAAACCTTGAGCGCAAAATCAATGTCTCTGTCATCGGCGGAGCGGTCACCCATCAGCAGGTTGTCCTTTATTGTACCCGAAAAAAGATTGCTCTTTTGCGGTACAACATGTATGACGTGCCTTAAATACCCGAATTTACAGTCTCGCACATCGTGGCCGAATACCTTGACGCTGCCGTTTTTAACGTCGCTGAAGCGCGGTATCAGATTTACGAGTGTGCTTTTGCCTGCGCCCGTACCGCCTATAATTCCTATCGTTTCGCCCTTCTCGGCTGTAAAGCTGATGTTTGACAGGGCGTTTTCGTCGGATTTTGGGAACGCGTAGCTGACATCGGTGAATTCGACCGCCGTAGCGGCTTCATCGCCGTTTTGATATGCCGCGTCGTCATCCTTTATGCTCGGCTCGGCGTCCAATACCTCTTTAACGCGTTGAACGCTTGCGAGTGCCTTTGTAAATACGACTATGACGTTTGCAAATACGATTATTGAGAGAAGTATCTGGGTCATATAGCTTATAAGTGCTATTATTTTTCCCTGTGAAAGTTCGCCCGAATATACGTTTTTTCCGCCGAAATACAGCAAAATTACTATTGCGAGGTTCATCACGGCAAATGTCATTGGGTTCAGAAGTGCCGAAAGGCTGCCCACACGGAAGTTTATTCTTGTCAGCTCGTCATTCTTATCGCCAAAGCGCTCTTTTTCGTGATTGCTTTTTGAAAATGCGCGTATAACTCTGACGCCGGAAAGATTTTCCTTGACAACAAGCGAGACCTTATCAAGTACCTTTTGTATCACCTTGTAAAGCGGCAGGCTCTTAGTCAGAACATAGTACATAATAAGACTGACCAAAAGACCTGCGGCAAAGAAGATTATTGACATTTTAAGATCAAGCTTCATTGCCATAATAAGCGAACCGGCTATTAAAAACGGCGAGCGAAACATAAGACGTATAAACATTGCAACGCCCGACTGTATCTGGTTTACGTCGTTCGTAATTCTCGTTATAAGCGATGACGAAGAAAAGGCGTCAATATCGCTTTGTGCAAAGGAGTTTATCTTTTTAAACATATCGTTTCTGATTTCCGTGCCAACTCCCTGTTGGGCAACGGCGGCGCTGTATTGACATACTATGGCGCAAAAAAGGCCCAGTATACCGAGCCCTGCCATCAAAAGCCCCATTTTTATAATGTATGGCACATCGCCGTTTTTGATTCCCACGTCAATGATTTTAGCCATAACGAGCGGGACCAAAAGTTCAAGTATGGCCTCGGCGAGCTTAAACGCCGGCCCTAAGATAAATTGCTTTTTATAAAGAGCGTAATACTTTTTCATAGTTGCTCCTTTTGAATGAATTTTTGATTATAATAGTATATCACTTTTATTCTCTTTTTCAATCTCTTAAGTATATATTCGCTTTTTTATCTAAAAAACAGCCGCCCGAGAACTGCTTTTGTCTCTCGGACGGCTGTTATGTTAAATCTCAAAATCGCTTTTTGAAAATTCGGGCGCTGTCGGGTGTAGTTTTGGCTCACGTTTAAAAATATCATACTTGTATTTTTTACAGCACCAATCTTTTGACACAACGCCCTTTTTGGGGCAGAGCACCGTATCGCCGTCATTTGTCGGCGTTGAAAATTCACAGTATTCACATTTCGGAGAAATGTTTCCGCCAAGCATCTTATCCTTCATCCGTTTCACCCCGATTACATTGTGTATTACTATGCTAACACATTTTTTTATCCGAATCAACCTCTAAGATGAGCAGCACGCTCATTATAAGCAGTGCCGCAAGAGCCGGTACGGAAACCGAATAGGCTGCCGGAGTTACGGAACTGTCGGTTGCAAAGACAGATACCTCGCATGGGAATACCTTTAAAAGCTCCATACATATTATCGCCGAAAAAGACGCGCATACCGCTCTTGCCGTGTAAAAATACCGCATTTTGAGCTTTGTGTATCTGAGATACGACATTATCTGGCAATGTACCGACAGACCGCCGAAGGATATTATTGCGGCTAAGGCGGGTATCGGAGCTTTTCCGGCGGCAGCGCGGCAGCCGTTTGTGACCTCGAGGATGAATTCAAAGAAAAGAGCTGTTCCGGACGGTATGGGCAAAACAGATAAACCGTCGCATACGGTTTTAAAAATAACTACCCAGGCGCATATTTTTATTACGTCGTTTGTGGCGTCGCCCACGGAACGTACAAAAGCTCCGACAGGGTCGCAAAGTGTAAACGGAATTTCGCTTTTACCCTTTTCCTCCGCCGCTTTATCATACAGAGCCATTGAAAAGATACCGGTAAAAAATGATGCCGAAACAGTGGATATGTATAACAGCACGCCGGCTTTGACGCTTCCGAGCATCTCCGAGCCAACCGTCCCTATCACAAAGGCGGGGCCCGCATTTATGCAAAAAAGACAAGCTCTTTGCGCCTCGTTTTCGGTTATAGCATTTTTTTTGAGCAATTCATAGGTCATTTTTGCGCCTATGGGAAATCCGCCTATCTGCGACATAATAATAACCGGAGCCAAAACGCCCGGAAGCCTGAACAGCTTTTCGCACACCTTATCGAACGGTTTTCCCACGGCTTCTCCGAGCCCAGAGCGCAGAAGAAAGGAGGCCACCGTCATAAACGGAAACAGGGACGGCACGACCGTTTCCGCCGCCAAAAGTATTCCGCTTCTGACGCCCTCTGAGCATATATCCGGCTTTGTAAACAAAAACAGACACACCAAAACAGTCAATATAACCGGAACTATATATTTTCGGCATCGCTTTTTATCCATTCTTTTCACCCTTTTCCGTAATTTAAATATATGAGGCGGCATATTTATATATGAGCTTAAAATGACTTTTCGGAGGGATCGGTTTTGACCGCAAGAAGAAAGCAGAGAAAAAAAGCGTCCGAGCAAAAAATTGTCGGCGCTCTTGATATGCCTAAAATTTTGAGCCCATCCGTGCCGCATATTGAGACGGAGGGCAATAAGGAGGCGGTCATTGACGGCTGCTTCGGAATAACGGAATATGACAATGACAGGATTTCGCTTAATGCAGGCTCTCTGACCATTACCTTTTGCGGCAGCGACCTTACGCTGTGTTCTTATTCCGACGAACAGACGGTGATAAAGGGCAGTATAATTTCGATTGAATTTACGGGCTGAGGTGGATTTTATGTCGATAATACGTTTTTTGAGATTTATTTTCGGATATGTTGAATTTTGCGCGGAGGGTGGTTTTCCCGAACGCTTTATAAATCTGTGCTCCGTTTATCACGTAAGATTGTGGGATGTAAAACGAGTAAAAGACAAGCTGTATGCAAAAACTATGCTTCGAGACTATAAAAATATTAGGGAGGCGGTAAGGCGTTCCGGAGTAAAAACAAGAATAATCAAAAAAACGGGTTTGCCTTTTTTTACATTTAAGCAGCGAAAGAGAGTGGGACTTGTAATAGGCGTTGCCGCGGCGATAATCACCGTTTCGTATTTATCGACTATGATATGGACTGTATCCGTTAGCGGAAACGAAAACATATCAGACGAGCAAATTCTCAATGTATTTTCTTCATTGGGAGTAAAACCCGGAGCAAAGCGCCGAGATATAAACGCAAAAGAGATTTCAGACGAGGCTTTAAAAATATTTGACGGTGATTTGTCGTTTGCGGTTGTCAATCTGAACGGATCTAATGCGTCCGTGGAGGTGCGTGAAAGCGTGCCGGCACCGAAGATAGAGGACAACGAAACCCCATGTAATATAGTTGCGTCGGAGGACGGCGTGGTGACCAAGGTGCAGTTGTATTCCGGGCAAGAGGAAATAAAGGCAGGCTCTGCCGTGCTGAAGGGAAATCTTCTCATATCCGGGGTAAAGACAAATCAAGACAAGACCGAATCGCTCGTACATGCGGCAGGCAACGTGTATGCGGAAGTCGAAAAAAACATTTCTTCCGATTTTGAAAATTCGGAATTTTGCGCGCCTTCGCGTGAAAAAATAAGGTATGCGCTGTATTTTTTCAATATTAAAATTCCGCTCGGAGGTGTTCCCGATTACGGAGAAAAATATGCGGTGAGCTTTCTCGCGTCAACAGATAAAACCGTCTTGCCCATGGGTATAATAAGGGTACGCTCTACCGAATACAACAGAGATTTTTCAATAGAGGAAGAAAGCTGTCGGGAGCTTTTGTCGGCAAAAAAATACACAGACCTTTGCAGGAGCGAATTGAAAAATTGTAAGATTATTTCCTCTGATATACAAAAAAACGGTTCAAGACTCAGCGGAGCATACAAATGTGAAAAACAAATAGGCGTTGAGAGCGAGATTTTTGTTGAAAAAAATTAGTGACTAATCACAAAAATTGTGATACTATATATTAAATATCGACAGAAAATTATCTAAGGTGGTTTTTCAGTGTTTGAGCAGGTCCTCAGTATTGACCGTATGGAAAATGCCGTAAGCTTATTCGGCAGCTTTGACGAGAATATAAGACTTATAGAAAGTGAATTTTCGGTTACGGTTTTAAATCGCGGCTCCGACCTTAAAATAAGCGGCGAGGCGGAAAATGTGGCTAAAGCCACAACCGCCATAGAGCGCCTTTTAGCCCTCATAAATAAGGGCGAAGCTCTTTCCGATCAAAACGTGCGATATGTCATATCTCTCGTTAAGGACGGCGAAGAGGACAAGCTTATGTCCTTATCGGGCGATTGCGTCTGCATAACATCTAAGGGCAAACCCGTAAAGCCGAAAACGCTCGGTCAGAAAAAGTATGTCGAGGCAATACGAAAAAATACAATAGTTTTGGGTGCGGGTCCTGCCGGCACGGGTAAAACATATCTTGCCGTCGCCATGGCTGTCACTGCCTTTCGCGCAAAGGAGGTCAATCGCATTATCTTGACACGTCCGGCGGTTGAGGCAGGCGAAAAGCTCGGATTTTTGCCGGGCGATTTGCAGCAAAAGGTTGACCCTTATTTAAGACCGCTGTATGACGCGCTTTTCGATATGCTCGGGGCAGAGGCGTTCGCCCGTTATCAGGAGCGCGGCTCTATTGAGGTGGCACCGCTCGCGTATATGCGCGGCAGAACTCTTGATGACAGTTTTATAATACTTGACGAGGCGCAAAACACCACTCGCGAGCAGATGAAAATGTTTTTGACCCGTCTCGGCTTCAACTCTAAAATGGTAGTAACCGGCGATGTTACCCAGATAGATTTACCGGACGGGAAAAGGTCTGGGCTTACCGACGCTATGAGAATACTCAGAAATGTTCCGGATATTTCAATAAATACGTTCACCGAAAAGGACGTAGTAAGGAATAAATTAGTACAGGATATAATCAAAGCATATGAGAAAAATGAGGAGAAAAGAAAATGACAGACAAAATTAAGGTAATCATCTCAAACAAACAGAAAACGGTAAAAATACCTACGGGTGTGCGTATGCTCGTCCGTCGCTGCTGCAATGCGGTACTCGCAATGGAGCAATTTGAAGGCTCCGCCGAAATCAGTGTGTCCTTCGTGGACGACGCCGAGATAAGAGAGCTTAACAAAAAACACCGTAATATCGACGCGTCAACAGATGTTTTGTCTTTTCCGCTCGGTGAAAACGGCGTTTACGATATAAATCATGACACCGGTGCAAAAATGCTCGGCGACATAGTTATATCAATCGAGCATGCAGTAGCTCAAGCAGAGGAATACGGACACTCTCTTCAGAGGGAAATCGCGTTTTTGACCGTCCATTCTCTTTTGCATCTCCTTGGTTATGACCATGTGAACGGCGGCCTTGAGGCGGTACATATGCGCGAAAAAGAGGAGACTGTGTTAACACAGCTCGGTCTCAAACGCAACGGCAGCTATTATATAGACCAGAGTGAGGATAAAATCTGATGCGCGGGCTCATAAGGAGCTTCGGCTATGCTTTCCGCGGAATATTTTACACACTTAAACACGAGCGCAATATGAGAATACATTTTGTCTGTATGATATATATGTATTCTTTTTTGCTGATGGCGGACTTTTTTGAGATTACAAGAACTCAGTTTGCGATAATATTTCTTGCAAACGCACTTGTTGTGTCTCTTGAGCTTGTCAACACCGCAGTTGAAAGAACCGTCGATTTGGCAAGCACCGAATGGACGGATAACGGCAGGGCGGCAAAGGATACCGCGGCAGGAGCCGTTTTGGTATCGGCAATATTTGCCGTTCTCACGGGAATTATGATAATGTGGCAGCCAAAGGCCTTTTCGGCACTTTATGTTTATTTTAAGGAGCACATATTATATTTTGTGCTGTTTCTTTTAAGTCTTGTTGTCGCTTTTGCTTTTATATTTAAAGGTTTTCCGCAAATCAAGAAAAAATCTTCCGACAGAGCGGATAAGGAGAAAAAATGAACGAATCAAAATCAGCTTTTGCAGCCATAGTCGGCAAGGCAAACGTCGGCAAATCTTCGATACTCAACCGACTTATAGGCAGTAAAATAGCCATAGTATCCGGTAAACCTCAGACCACCCGTACAAAAATTATGGGCGTTTTGACTACCGATGATAATGTGCAGCTTGTTTTTACCGACACTCCTGGATTTTTTAAACCTAAGGACAAGCTCGGCGAATATATGGTTGAGGCGGTAAATGACAGCATATCCGGCGTTGAAGAGTGCCTGTTTGTCGTCGATGCGACGGATAAAGAGCTTAACGCCGCGGAAAAGGAGCTTATAAATAAATTTCGCTCGGCAAAAATGCCTGTTATAACAGCTCTTAACAAAATAGATATGATAAGCCGTAAGGAAGAGCTTATCTCTAAAATTGCTGCTCTTTCGGAGCAGTATGATTTTGAAGCGATTGTTCCCGTCAGCGCAAAAACGGGCGAGGGTATAGAGGCTTTGCTCTCGGAGCTTAAAAAGCACGCCGAAAACAGCCCGCACTTTTTCCCGGATGACACGTTGACCGATCAGCCCGAAAGAGTGCTTGCAGCTGAGATGATACGCGAAAAAATGCTCCGCCTGCTTGATAAGGAGATACCTCACGGTGTTGCGGTTTCCATCGAGCTTATGCGCGAGCGTGATACGAGCGATATTATGGACATAGAAGCCACTATTTACTGCGAGCGCGAGTCCCACAAGGGAATAATTATAGGCAAGGGCGGAAACATGTTGAAAAAAATATCGACCTTTGCCCGTGAGGATATGGAAAAATTCTTCGGCATAAAGGTCAATCTCAGATGCTGGGTCAAGGTTAAAGAGGACTGGCGTAACAGAGAGGGACTTATACACAATTTTGGTCTTGATTGACAGACATAATACCGCCGCACACGGAGAATTTAAATATATAAGTTTTCCGAGGGCGGTGTTTTTTATCTATAACGAGATTTATTGGAATTTGTTTGCGAAAAGCGGTAAAATCGAGGACTATCTTATATACCGCCGAGAGCAAAACAGCGTCGGTTGTTCAGCCGAAAAGGGCAAAAGCGATGGGTGTGAATGTAAAGGGGCTTATCTTAAAAGAACAGAATATAGGCGAAAACGATAAGCTTGTAACGGTGCTGACTGACAGCCTCGGAGTGTTACGCGCATTTGTCAGGGGCGCCAAAAAGTTAAGCAGCAAAAAGCAGTCGGCAACGGGGCTTTTGTGCTATTCCAAACTGTCGCTTTACAAAACTAAGGACAGCTACATAATAGAAGAGGCCGAGAGCATAGAGAGCTTTTTCGGCTTGCGAAACGACATAGAAAAGCTGTCGCTCGCACAGTATTTTTGCGATATAGCCTTTGAACTGTCGCCTAAGGAGGACGATGCGACGGACTTTTTGCGCGTGGTGCTCAATTCGCTGTATTTTTTGGCAAACGGAAAAAGACCTCCGCTTTTGTTAAAGGCAATAACCGAATTAAGGCTTGTTTCTCTTGCCGGCTATATGCCGAATCTTATCGCCTGCGAAAGGTGCGGAGCATTTGAGACGCCGATAATGTATTTTGATATGGAAAGAGGCTTGCTTTACTGCGATAACTGTGCCGACGAGAACGCTCTTTTCCCTCTTGAGATAGGCGTTGTCAGCGCAATGCGCCATATAGTTTTTGCCAAAATAGATATATTATACAATTTTAAGCTGTCGCCGGAAGCGAGCGAGGACCTCAGCTACATCACCGAGAAATACCTTGCCTCAAAGACGGACAGACCGTTTAAAACACTTGATTTTTATTATTCTGTAAAGGACTAATTATGAATAAATACCACATTTCACTTGAGCTTCCGAAAATACTTTTAACTCTTTCGGAAATGACCTCCTGCGAGGAGGCAAGGCTTGCGGCGTTGTCGCTGCAGCCGAGCGGCGATTTTTTTGAGGTGCAAAAACGCCTTTCCGAAACGGAGGCTGCTCATATACTCATAGCAAAATTCGGCGCGCCATCGTTCGGAGGCCTTATAAATGTTAACAATCAGCTGAGCCGTGCATCGTCCGGCGGCACGCTGTCCATGCGTGAGCTTTTGGATATTTCCTGCGATTTGCGCGTGATACGCGGTATAACCGAGTGGCGCTCAAAAAGTGCCGGTATGGATACCGCGATAGACGACCTTTTTAATTCGCTCTACACAAATAAATATCTTGAGGATAAAATAAACAATGCTGTTTTGTCCGATACCGAAATGTCGGACAATGCTTCACCTGCGCTTAAAGATATACGCAGGCACAAAAGACTCGAGGAGTCCAAAATACGCGACAAGCTTGACGGTATGATACGCTCTCCGAAATACAAATCAAGCTTGCAGGACGCTATAATCACACAGCGAAACGGCCGATTTGTCGTTCCCGTAAAGGCCGAGCACCGAAGCGAGGTCTCGGGTATGGTTCATGATACATCCGGAAGCGGTGCCACGGTATTTATTGAACCGGCGGCTGTAATAGAGGCAAATAACCGTATAAAGGTGCTTGAAAGCCGTGAACGCGATGAAATAGAAAGAATTCTTTCGGAACTGTCAGAGGAGGCAGGGAGCTTTGCCGATACAATAAAAATAAGCTGCGAATCGGCGGCGGAGCTTAACCTGATTTTCTCAAAGGCTCAGCTTGCCTATAAGATGAAGGCTACAATGCCGATTATAAATTCGCGCGGTGTTATCGAGCTTAAAAAAGCTCGCCATCCGTTACTTGACCCGAAAAAAGCCGTGCCCATAGACGTGTCGCTCGGTGACAAATATGATTCTCTTGTCATAACAGGCCCCAATACCGGCGGTAAAACCGTCTCTATAAAAACAATAGGCCTTTTAACTCTTATGGCGGAGTGCGGTCTTTTTATACCGGCAAACGAAAACAGCAGTATAGCCGTATTTAAAAACGTGTTTGCCGACATCGGCGAAGAGCAGAGTATTGAGCAGTCGCTCTCCACTTTTTCGGCACATATGACGACGATCGTAAATATAAGCAATAACGTTGATGAAAGCTCTCTCGTTTTAATCGATGAGCTCGGAGCGGGAACCGATCCCGTAGAGGGCGCAGCTTTGGCTGTTGCGGTGCTTGAGGATCTTCGCCGTAAGGGTGCCAAAATAGCGGCGACAACCCATTATTCCGAACTTAAGGAATATGCGCTTCGCACGAACAGAGTCGAAAACGCATCCTGCGAGTTTTCTGTCGATACCTTGAAGCCTACATATAAGCTGATAACGGGTATACCCGGTCGTTCCAACGCATTTGCGATATCTCAAAAGCTCGGCTTGTCAAAAGAGGTTATAGATGCGGCGGCAAAGCTTATCTCGGAGGAAAATACCAGATTTGAGGATGTTGTTGATACGCTCCAAAAAACACGCCTCGAAATGGAAAAGGAAAAAGAAAAGACCGCCGAAATGCAAAACGAGATAGACGAGATAAAGAAAAAGGCGGAAAACGAGCTGTCACTTGCAAAGCAAAAGGGCGAAACGCAAATACTTATGGCTCAAAACGAGGCGAAACGCATACTTGAAAACGCAAAGCGTGCCGCAGCGTCTCTTATGATGGAGCTTGACCGCCTGAAGCGCGAGCAGTCGAATGAGAAAAACGCTTCAGAGATGGCACGCAAGGCAAAGGCGGCGTTAAAGCAGCATCTCAACACCATAGATGATATGACATACGAGAAAAACGACTTTGACGGCGATGACGATGATTACATTTTGCCGAGACCGTTAAAGACGGGTGATAATGTATTTGTTAAAACGCTCGGCACCGAGGCCGAGGTCGTATCGCTTGATAAAAACGGTAACGCCGAGGTAAAAGCAGGCGTTATGAAGATGAAGGTCAAGGCATCGGAGCTTCGTCTTTTGGCTCCGAAGAAAAAGCCGAAGAAGCAGAGCCTTTACCGTTCCGTAAAGGAAAAGTCTTTGCCGAGCGGTAAGTCAAGCGTGGATTTGCGCGGTGAATCGGTTGAGGAGGCAATAGCCGACCTTGATATGTTTATTGACGGAGTGCTTCGCTCCGGTCTTAATGAGCTTACAATAATTCACGGTAAGGGAACAGGCACGCTCAGAAGAGCCATACAGCAGCACTTAAAAGACCATCCGAACATAAAATCGTACAGAACGGGTGTATACGGCGAGGGTGAAGAGGGCGTTACAATAGCCGAATTAAAGTGATTTCGTCATATATTATTTGTAAGATTATTATGGCGTGTTGCATTGAAATGACGATTGTGCTAAAATAATTTCAGTATAAGCCGCAAAGGAGAAAAATATGAATAAAAAAATTATTGCTGTCGCACTTTTGATACTTATGATTTCGGTGGTGTTTATTTCCTGCGGAAAAAAGAGAAGCTGGGAAAAAGACGACACTACAGCCGCCCCCTCCGAAACAACGTCCATTGAATACACAACCGATGAATCGGGCGAAAAATTCGTAACAAACATAAACGGAGAGCTTATTCCCGTAACCACCGGCAAGGACGGTTCGGTTGAGTTCTACGAAGACCTTATAACCAAGACCTCCGAGCAGGCTGCCGAGACCGAGCCGAACGGCAAGGATGAGCCCCAAAAGCCGAATGATGCTCCCACTAAAGGCGAAAGCGGTACCGTAAAAATAGGAACAGGTGATCCTGCGGATGAGAGCCATGCGGCTGTTATTGATTGGAGTGCTCGATAATAAAAGGAACTAAAATGAAAAAACTATTCAGTATTTTGTCAGCGGCCGTAATTGTGCTGTCGGTTGCGGCGGTAATGGTTTTTGCTGTCGGCGACGGTAAAAACCGCGGAGACGTTAACGGCGACGGTAAAGTTGATTCGGCAGATGCCATGCTTGTTATGAAATGTGATGCCGGACTTTTGAGCCTCTCAAATGACGAAATCAAAAGAGCCGATTTAAACGGTGACGGTAAAATTGATTCGTGCGACGCCGTATACATTTTGCGTATAGCGGCAGGGCTCAAGGTTTCCGATGCCGAGACTACGGCAAAAGAGACTTCGTCCGTTTCCGAGCCGACAACCGAAGAAACAACGAAGCCGACAACGGAAAATACCACGAAGCCGACAACGGAAAATACTACGAAGCCCACGGAGCCTGTAACCGAGCCCACCCGGCCGGCTACAAAACCCTCTGAGCCCGTAACCAAGCCCACCGAACCCGCCACAACGCCCACAACCGCCGACTCCAACTGGGACCCCTCAAAGAACGCCGTTATTGACTGGGGCGGCGGAACAACCAAGAAGAACTAAACTTTTTCTTGACAATTACAATATAATTTAGTATAATATGTCCTTGTAAAGTCGCTGGCTTTACAGGGACTTTTTCTTTAAGGAGTGGTAGTTTTGGCAAATAATGTTGAAATAACGATTTTGCTTGATTTCTACGGTGATATGCTTACTGCGAAACAGCGTGATTTTATCAATCTTTATTATAACGACGACCTTTCTCTTGCCGAAATTGCCGAGAATGAGGGCATAACCCGTCAGGGCGTGCGCGATGCGATAAAACGTGCCGAGGGGCAGCTCTACGAGATGGAGTCGAGACTCGGATTCGTAAAAAAATGGAATGGCATAAAAACCACTCTTGGCGATATTATAAACTGTGCCGAGGAAATCAGCGATTATAATTTAAATCACGGGCTTTCTCGAGAGATAAACGACACTACGGTAAAGATAAAATCTCTTGCTTTGTCTATCATAGAGTAATTACAGAGGTAAGTTTATGGCATTTGAAGGATTATCGGACAGACTTGAAGCCGCTTTTAAAAGGCTTCGCAGCAAAGGCAACCTTACCGAGAGCGACGTTAAAGAAGCTATGCGTGAGGTTCGCCTCGCTCTTCTTGAAGCGGACGTTAACTATAAGGTCGCAAAGGATTTTACAAATAAAGTTACCGAGCGCGCAATAGGCTCGCATGTTTTAGAGAGTCTTACACCGGCTCAAATGGTTATAAAAATAGTCAATGAGGAATTGACCGAGCTTATGGGCGGAACCGGCTCAAAGCTCGCATACGCTTCACACGGACCCACAATCATTATGATGTGCGGCCTTCAGGGCTCCGGTAAAACAACTCATTGTGCTAAAATAGCATTGAAGCTTAAAACCGAGGGTCACAGACCGCTGCTTGTTGCGTGCGACGTATACCGCCCGGCTGCCATAAAGCAGCTGCAGGTAGTCGGCGAGCAGGCCGGAGTCACCGTGTTTGAAGAGGGTCAGGGCGACCCGGTTAAAATAGCGAAAGATGCAGTTTCCCTTGCCAAGGATAAGGGATATGACTACGTTTTCATAGATACGGCAGGTCGTCTTCATATAGATGAAACGCTGATGAACGAGCTTAAAAACATTAAGGCCGAGGTTCATCCCCACGAGATTCTTCTTGTTGTTGACGCTATGACCGGTCAGGACGCCGTCACGGTGGCAAGTGCATTTGACGATGCGCTCGGCATCGACGGTATGGTACTTACAAAACTTGACGGTGATACAAGAGGCGGCGCGGCGCTCTCCGCGAGAGCTGTTACCGGTAAGCCTATAAAGTTTGTCGGTATGGGTGAGAAGCTCACGGAGCTTGACTATTTTCACCCCGACCGTATGGCTTCGCGAATTCTCGGTATGGGCGATATGCTCTCCCTTATCGAAAAGGCGGAAATGGCTCTTGACGAAAAGAAGGCCGCCGAGCTTGAAAAGAAGCTCAGAAAAAACAAGTTTGATTTAAACGACCTTCTGTCTCAGCTTCAGCAGATAAGAAAAATGGGCTCTATGAAGGATTTGCTCGGTATGCTCCCCGGCGTCGGCAGTAAGATAAAGGATATGGACGTAGACGAGAGTCAGTTTGACCGCGTTCAGGCAATCATCTTTTCGATGACATATAAGGAGCGCTCCAATCCCGATATTATAAATCCGTCACGTAAGCGCAGAATTGCCGCAGGCTGCGGTATGCAGGTTGAGGATGTCAACAAGCTTTTGAAGCAGTATCGCGATATGCAGAAGCTGTTTAAACAGTTTAATTCAAAATCCGCACGTCGTCGCTTCAGTAAAATGGGAAATTTCGGCAATTACGGAATGTAACTTTTGTTAATCGCACTTTATAAGTGTAGTTTATAAATTTAATAATTATATATTTGGAGGAAAAAACAATGGCAGTAAAAATCAGACTTCGTCGTGTAGGCGCTAAAAAAGCTCCTTTCTATCGTGTAGTTGTTGCAGATTCAAGAGCTCCGCGTGACGGCAGATTTATCGAAGAAATAGGTACTTTTGATCCTATGAAGTCTCCGGCTGAAATTAAGATTGACGCTGAAAAGGCAGAGCAGTGGCTCAAAAACGGCGCTCAGCCCACAGAGACCGCTAAATCTGTATTAAAGCAGAGCGGAATCATTAAATAATAGGAGGTCTTTTAGTTGAAAGAGCTTCTCGAACAGATCGCTAAAGGACTCGTTGATGAGCCGGACTCGGTTTCCGTTACGGTAGATGAGACTGATGACAGAGGCGTTACGGTGTATCACCTTCACGTTGCCGAAAACGATATGGGCAGAGTTATAGGCAAGCAGGGCAGAATAGCCAAGGCTATCAGAACCGTTGTTAAGGCTCGAGCCACAAAGGACGGCACAAGAGTTCAGGTTGAGATCGACTGACAGTAAACGAGTACAGGGGGGCTTCCTCTTGTACTCATTTTATTTAGTGCCGTTTTAAAGCGGCAATCGGTGAATTTATATGTTAAAACAATTTCTTGAGGCCGGTAAGGTAGTCGGTATGCACGGCATCAGAGGCGAAATGCGCTTTGACGTATGGTGCGACGGCGCGGACTTTTTGAAAAAAATCAAAACATTGTATCTTGATGCCGACGGTAAGAGGGCAGTCGGCGTTGTTTCGGTGCGCCCTCATAAAAATGCAGCCCTGTTAAAGCTTGACGGCGTTCTTACAATCGAAGAAGCAGAGAAATACCGCGGCAGAGTGTTGTATTTTGACCGAAAGGATGTTCATCTTGACAGCGGCAAAGCGTTCGTTGAGGATGTAATAGGCTGCGCTGTGTATGACGCGGATAATACCGATGTATTGTACGGAACAGTTACCGATGTTATGAAAGGCGTTGCAAATGACGCTTGGACTGTCAAAGATAAAAACGGAAAAGAGACGTTGGTTCCCGTAATTCCCTCAGTGGTAGTGAAGCTTGATGTCGAAAACAAAAAAGTATATCTTCGTCCGCTCAAAGGCCTTTTCTCCGATGAGTGTGCAATAAGGGAGGACGGAGAATGAGAATAGACATAATGACGCTTTTTCCGGAAATGTGCGAGTCGGTGCTGTCCGAAAGTATTATAGGCAGAGCGCGAAAAAACGGCTACGTCGAGATAAACTGTGTAAATATAAGAGACTTTACACTTGATAAGCACAACCGTGTTGATGATGCGCCGTACGGCGGCGGAATGGGTATGCTGATGGGTCCGCAGCCCATATATGACTGCTATAAGAGCCTTTACGGTGACGGCGAAGAAAAACCGCACCTTATATATATGTCGCCGCAGGGCAAAACTTTGACGCAGCAGAGAGTAAAGGAGCTTGCCCTTACAGACCGAATTGTGCTGCTTTGCGGTCACTATGAGGGCGTGGACCAGAGAATTCTCGATGAGATAGTCGATGAAGAGATTTCAATAGGCGATTATGTCCTGACGGGCGGCGAGCTGCCTGCGCTTGTGCTTGCCGACAGTATTTCGCGTATGCTCGAAAATGTCCTGCCGAATGACGAAGCTAAGGAGCTTGAAAGTCACTATAACGGACTTTTGGAATATCCGCAATATACAAGACCGTACGAATGGCACGGGGAAAAGGTTCCCGATATACTCTTGTCTGGGCATCACGCGAATATTGATAAGTGGCGACACGAAAAGGCGCTTGAGACTACATTAAAAAAACGCCCTGAATTGCTTCTTGATGCGGAACTCTCGGACAGGGATAAAGAGTATTTGAAATCGATAAAAAAATGAGCTGCTCGAATTGTCGAAAAAAGCACGTTTTTATTGTTGATTATTGCTGTTGAATTAAAACCGTCCCGATGTTAGAATAATTATACAAAATCATTAAGCCTTCGCTGATTTTATTGTTCAAAACAGCATATTATTTTATATGCTGTTTTGTCGCAATAGCTTTTGCGGCGGCATTATTTATTTTGCAGGAGAAATGTATTCGAGAGGATACGCGCATTGGGAGGATAAAATGAAAAAGGTATTAAACATTATTTTATCGGTAATTCTTTGTTTATCGGTGGTTTCACCGTGCTTTGCAATTCAGAGCTTTGCCGAAACAGGGGATGAAACTACGCTTAAATTTAAAGACGGTAAATTTCGTATACTCGTATTTGCAGATCCGCAGGATGATTTAAATCCGTGCGAAGAGACGCTTGATCTTATGTATGCTTCGATTGAAGCTGCAAAGCCCGACCTTGTTGTATTTACCGGCGATAATATACACGGCCCGTCGCCCGTGCTTTACAGAAGCAAAAAGCGTGTCGAAAAGGCAATCAGGCAGATTATGGAGCCCGTTACCTCACAGAACATACCGTTTGCAATAGTATACGGCAACCATGATGACGAGGGTAAGGTCTCCAAACAGTTCCAAATGGAGGTCTATAATTCTATGCCGGGCTGCCTCGCTTCCGAGGGAGAAGCTATGACCGGCTGCGGCAACTATAATCTTCCTATAAAAAGCTCGGACGGCGCAAAGAACGTCTTTAATCTTTGGTTTATAGATTCCGGCACATATGATAAAGAAAACGGCGGATATGCCCACGTTGCCGAGGATCAACTTGCTTGGTACAAAAAAACGAGCGATGCCCTGAAAGCTGAAAACGGCGGAGAACCTATGCCGTCTCTCCTTTTCCAGCATATACCCGTTCCCGAAATATATAAACTTTTAAAGGAAGTTCCCAAGGGCACGGACGGTGCGGTAAAAAAAGACGGTAAGTATTATGTGCTTAATACGGATATTGCAAGCGGTCATCTTGACGAGGGGCCGTGTCCCGCAGAGGTGAACGGCGGCGAATTTGACGCTTGGAAGCAGCAGGGAGACATTAAGGCGGCGTTCTTCGGGCACGATCATAACAATGACTTTTGCGGCACGTATGATGGCATTGATATGGTGCATACGAGCGGAGTCGGTTTTTATATTTACGGTAACGGACCTCTCCACGGGTCGCGCGTTATAGATATAGACGAAAACACTCTCGATTACAGCACTTATATGATGTATTATAATGACCTTGTCGGTTACAAGAGTTCAAATAAGGCGAGATATTACGAGGGTCAGTATGTGCATAATATAAAGGTTGCGGCTTTTTCGGCAGGCGCTGTGATAATTGCCCTGACGGCCGGGCTTATAACGTGCGGAGTCAAAAAGTCCAAAGCGAAAAAAGCTTTAAAAAATAACCAAAAATAACGGCTGAGCCGGGCGAAATTTCTCGCTCGGCTTTAGCTTTTGCATAAAAATTCATAAACCAGGTTAAATATTGCATAAAACAGGACACATAATGTATATTTATGTCGTTATATCGCACAAATATACATAAAACTTGAATATTTATGCAAAAAACACTTGATTTTAAATGTGATTGGTGTATAATCTCTTCGTAATCAAAAATTAAAGGCTTTTGCCGATGCTCGGAGGTAACATTTATGAAAAAGGACAAGAAAGACATCAAAAAAGTCGTACTCGCTTATTCCGGCGGACTTGATACGTCAATCATCATTCCGTGGCTTAAAGAAAATTACAATAACTGCGAAGTTATAGCGGTTTCCGGCGACGTAGGTCAGGGAACGGAGCTTGACGGACTTGAGGAGAAGGCTCTCAAGACCGGCGCTTCAAAGCTCTATGTACTCGACCTTAAAAAGGATTATATCGAAAACTATATCTGGCCTTGCCTTAAAGCAGGTGCCGAGTATGAAGAGTATCTTCTCGGTACATCGCACGCTCGTCCCTGTATCGCAAAGGGCCTTGCCGATATAGCAAAAAAAGAGGGCGCAGACGCTATTTGCCACGGCTGCACCGGCAAGGGCAACGATCAGGTTCGTTTTGAGCTTGCTCTTAAAGCACTCGCTCCCGAGATGGAGATCATAGCTCCTTGGCGTGAGTGGGACATAAAATCGCGTGATGAAGAAATAGACTACGCCGAGGCTCATCAGATTCCGCTTAAAATCAATCGTGAAACAAATTACTCAAAAGATAAAAACGTATGGCATCTCTCTCACGAGGGACTTGACCTTGAAAATCCAGCAAATGAACCGCAGTACAATAAAGACGGCTTCCTTGAGCTCGGAGTTTCTCCCGAAAAAGCTCCGGATGAGCCTACATATGTTACAATCCATTTTGAAAAGGGCGTTCCCACAGCCGTTGACGGCGAAGAGCTTGACGCTGTTTCCCTTGTCGAAAAGCTCAATAAGCTCGGCGGAGAAAACGGTATAGGCCTTCTTGACATAGTTGAGAACCGTCTTGTAGGTATGAAATCACGCGGTGTTTATGAGACTCCCGGCGGAACAATCCTCTACAAGGCTCATGAGCTTCTTGAAATGATAACTCTCGACCGTGACACATCTCATTACAAAAAACTCGTTGCCGAGAAATACGGCGAGCTCGTATACAACGGCAAATGGTTCTCACCTCTTCGCGAAGCTCTTGCGGCTTTTGTCGACAACACTCAGCAGACTGTAACCGGCGATGTTAAGCTTAAGCTCTATAAGGGCAACGTTATAAACGCAGGCGTCACCTCTGTGTATACTCTTTATGATGAAAATGTTGCTTCGTTCGGCGATGACGGCGGCGCATACGATCAGACCGACGCTACCGGATTTATCAATCTCTTCGGACTCCCCACAAAGGTAAAAGCTTTACTTGACGCAAAGAGAGATAACAAATAATCATTGTAAACCGCTTGAAAAAATAAACAACAGTGCTTAGCACTACCGCGTGCGACAAGAGATGTTTCTGTCTCTTGTCGCTGTGTGGTATTTGATAGGAGTAAAAAAATGCAGCTTTGGCAGGGCAGATTTCAAAAGGCTTTAGACCCCAAAACCAACGATTTTAATTCGTCAATAGCGTTTGACAGCAGAATGTATAAGGAAGATATAGACGGCAGTATTGCACACGCCACTATGCTTTGCGCGCAAAATATCATATCGGCGGACGACCTTTCAAAAATTGTTGACGGATTAAA